>Ga0209611_10006718_pt1 | contig 18706 bp, 7 predicted proteins | sample S1TSphgellanicum_3_FD_187693 | JGI IMG/M metagenome (GOLD analysis project Ga0209611, IMG submission 187693) | Host-associated microbial communities from peat moss isolated from Minnesota, USA - S1T2_Fc - Sphagnum magellanicum MG (SPAdes) (version 2) | ecosystem: Host-associated > Plants > Peat... | reverse complement strand
ACACACAAACACCCAAAAGATTAAGAGTTTACAAAAATAAGGTTCAAATTATACACATACGAGATATCAAGGTACTATGGTCCATATGCAACATTGAAATACTTTCAAAGCTTTACACACAAACACCCAAAAGATTAAGAGTTTACAAAAATAAGGTTCAAATTATACACATACGAGATATCAAAGTACTATGGTCCATATGCAACATTGAAATACTTTCAAAGCTTTACACACAAACACTCAAAAGATTAAGAGTTTACGAAAATAAGGTTCAAATTATACACATACGAGATATCAAAGTACTATGGTCCATATGCAACATTGAAATACTTTCAAAGCTTACGCACAAACAGCAAAAGATTAAGAGTTTACGAAAATAAGGTTCAAATTATACACATACGAGAGTGGAGCACAGGTTTTACTGGAGTTTGGAAAAAAGGCATGTCTGCTAAGCCGGGAATCAATGGAGCGCGATGTCGGCAAATTGGTCCCACATTCTTCGCGGCAGCTATGGCCAAGACGCTTGCAAGCAGTCTCTCTCTTCTCTCTCGCCTGAATTGATGATCCAGAGTTAAGTTCCTCTTCGGGATGCCAAGAAACAGGGTAGCTATAGTGTTTGTATGCTTGAATTCCCCACCCGTACTGATCGAGTGCTGGATTCGTGTTCTTGCCCGGGGAGTCTTGCAGCCTGCTGGTAAGACGTTCATCAGCTCGATGTTTCCAAATTTGTGCGCAAACAAAGGTCTCAGAGAAATTGCAATCGCCATGCTCTTTAAAATGGATAATAATTTGCTGACAAGATTTGTTTTCCTCAAGAATTGTGAACCTTGCCTCTATTGGTGCAGCATCCTTGATCACCAAAATTGTGTGTACACTATTTATGAGCAGATGAGGAAGACCTCACGAAGAAGCAGTAGCGACAAACACATGAGCACAGATTTAGGGTAGGAATATGTGTACAGCATGTTGGGACCATTTGGCCTCAGAGTGAGAGAGAGACACAGAGAGAGAGAGAGAGCTTGGAAGCTCATTTAAGGTTTAGCACTGATACATACTTTCAGCATGGATCAGTGCTGTAGGAATTATTGCAACCTCCTACTTTGAGAGTGATTTTAGCGAATTTCTCACACCATGGTCAATAATACAGGTTGCAGGTTACACAGGTAGCAGGGATTTGTGTTACAAATTTTTGCAGTCTCTTTGAGGAATGAAGAACTAATATCTGCAGAAAGCAAAGAGAACATGGAATCCCCTACTGTTGGAAGCATGAGAAGTTCTCATAGCTGGCCACATGACATGCGCAAGGGCCAAGGAAACAAACCTGTACTCAGCAGTTTCCATGAGCTTTGGACTGACGGCTTGCTTTGTGCGTATGAGTTCATACCTGGAGCAAAGAAGAGGCACAGAGCAGGGAGCAAGTTGGGAGAACACACTGGACAAAACAATCAATTGAAATTTGATGCTGAATTGCATGTCCATGAACCACAATCTTTACCACAGCTTGTGGCACTTGGTTCAGATGAATCACCCATGAGGAGCCTAGAAGCTCAACCTCAGGGGAATGAGCAGCATAACGAATTGGAAGGGAAGAAGAGAAGCTTGGCATCAAAGTCTGGTGATAATCAAGGGGAGCTCAAAGGAACCAATGAATCTGTTTCAGGTCATTGGAGTTTACCAGCTGGCAGGAACCTTCAGCATCCGAGGAAGAAAGAAGCTGGAAATCATTGGGTTCCAATAAGTTGGGATAGGTTGGCTGAGCTTGTTGCAACTGTTCAGGTGTGTTTGTCTCTCTCTCTGTCCTTTTATTTGCTCTCAAGGTATTATGCAGTCAGTGTGTTAAAGGGTTGGTATCATCAGACAAATGACTGCCTGGGAAGGGCTTATGTAGAAGTTCAGAAATCTTGATCACATAGCACATCCCTACAGCAATACAAAAAACCCACTCTACACTCTGAGAAACTTGTTTTCCCCTTCAGTGGATGATGCACAGACCAAACATTTGGTGAAGTCATATTGATTGGTCTTTGTTCACCTCAACTCTCCAGGAAGATGCAGAGTGGCTGTCAGATGATCAACGATCTGAGGATGACAGCACACTTTGTGTTGCCGATCTGGTGACACCATATTTGCAGTCAAGAGCCGGGCCAACCTGGTGGTGTCATGTGGATGCACGCCACCCCTATGTCCTCTCCTGGCTTGCAAGTGCACAGTGGCTGCACCCTGCCATCAGTGCTGCTCTTTGTGATGAAAGTCGTCTCATAAGTGACCGCATGAAATACCTCTTCTATGAGGTCTTCACAACCTAAGCACTTGTTTTGAATCTTTGCTGCATTGGAACTGCCTATGGATGTATAAGAAAGCAAGACCAAGAGAATTTGGCATAAATCATGCATGTTGTCTACATGGAGTAGGGCATATGCCTAACTAACACTGCAGGTTGCATGATCTTAAGGTTGAGGGAAATTCTGAGAATTTCTGAAGGTGAGATGGGTTACAGGTCCCCATACGAGTAGGTGGCGGCTTGCTATTTGAGCTGCTTGGTCACTCTGTTGGAGACCCACAACACCAGGAAGAAGATGTGCCTGTTGTGTTGCGGGCATGGCACACAAATAATTTTTTGGTAACATCAATGCATGTAAAGGGATATGTTAGCCACCTCAATGTACTGGGGATCATGGAAGTTCAAGTAAGTAGTATTAACGACTTTCTAAAGCATTCATGATGTGTTTTACATGTCATCATTTGTGTAAATCTGACTTCAAAGTGAATGCTCAGAAGAAAAAAAATGTTCAGGATCTGGTCAGTGCAGGTGGATCTGAAGCTCCAGACTCTGCGCATGCAGTTATAGCCCAGTTGGCTAACCGACTTGCTCGCTGGGATGATCGGTAAGATCAGCTCTATCTCTATCTTATGCATTGGTAAGATTGTGCTTTTTATGCCTGTGTTGCATTCATTTAAATGCTTACTGTTGTGCTCTCCTTTTTCAGCTTTTTGTCTAATATTTGAGTAGGTTCCATGTTTGTTCTAGTACTACAAAAAAAGGATTTTTGTTTTGTTTTGCAGGCTCTTTCGGAAGCACTACTTTGGTGCATCTGATGAGGTTGAACTGAAATTTGTGAGCCGGTGCAGTTACATCCCTTAAACTTTAATTAAAAGTTACTAATTGGTGGCAATGGCTGCAGTAGTCTTAGTGATGCAAAATGCTCAGAAGGTTAAATAAGCGTTCAACAGGAGCTGAATGCTGTTACACTGTCTTTTAGCTTCTTTGGTTTGAGATTATGATAACTAGTGATCAGAGCTGCCCTTGATCAAAACATGATGGAGATCATTACTTATTATGCCTACTTTGCTGCAGTAAAGAGAAGGATGACCTAGCGCTGTTGTGCATCATTCTCAACCAAGAGATTCGCCGCCTCTCCAATCAGGTGATTACAACCTACAAAGTTCCTGTCACAGTGGAGTTGAAAGTTTTCCAGATCCATTGCTGGCAGAAATCTGTCAGTGTAAATTCCAATACCCTTTTGCTGTTTTCAACTACTCTCCAAGGTTTTGTGAACTAGGCTGTTTAAGATGCTTCTCTAGAACCAGAATGACCTTATCTTGGTCATAGCATTTAACATCATTTTTGTATTGAAAAGCTCCCACACAGAGATTGGTCTAGACAGTTTTGGGTGTGCAGATTGATGCTTGTAACTCTCCTTGTTGCTTTATCACAAGGACGTGTAAATGCAATGGTAGCAGGCTATACACAGCCAGAACAGTACCTTGTATGGTGCTTTTGATTGAACATTGTATTTAAGCATTTCCTCCAATGTCAAGAGTGGAAACAAAGGAGAGCCCAAAGCTAAAGACCATCAATTCTTGGTTGGATGAGATAGGTGATAAGAGTGAAATGGTCATTGCATGCAAGGGAAGAGATTTTGTATGAGCTAATGACACATCTGAAGGGGGGAGAGCCCCAAAGAATATTGGAACGAGTGCGTCAAAGCACACGGGATATGCTAGAGGAGCAAGACGCTGTCCGTAATCGTATCTTCACTGTCCAGGATGTTATGCAAAGTAACTTGCGGGCAGTGCTTCAGGTGTTTGATCTTAACCAGCTCTAATTGACTGTCATTTTCTGCTTAAGAGAACTTGTTCTCCAATTACACAGATAGATGGGTCTAATGATCACCATGCTAAAGTTTGATTTTACCAAGTCTTTTCATCTGGACTCTAAAGGCCTAAACCTTCGTCTGGGTGTGTATTTGGTAAGTGACACTTGTTCATTTTGTTTACTCCTTGTCTTACTGGTTGACTGTGATTTGGCACCAATGTATACAGTGAGTGTCAGTTGATGACAACAAGATCTTGGATTGTTTCTATGTTGCATATGCCATACTGTATTTGCAAGCCTCTTCTCCTGGAACTAGCTCTCCTGTGAAACCCTTGGTCTTGGTTATGTCTCTTGAGTTGCTAGCCAACATAGTAACTGAGTCTTCTCATTGCTTCCAGAAATGTGACAGAAACTAATTTATATAATGGTTTGCCTGAAATTTAGGGTGGATCTATTCTATGTGCTTATCTACACCTATCATCACAAGCTAACGAATTCATTGGGTAGTCATGGCAGCTTGTCACTGCTATTTGTGATGAAGCCCATGGTCTGACACTTTTGTGAGCAACTCTCATAGGGATATGACTGCATTCATTGTCGTGTTACCTTCAAATTGTAGTTGTGGAGATTTCCCTGCAATTTCATAGATATGTTCAACCCTTGATCTGGAAATTAACTGTGCAGGATATGAGTGTCCGTACTCAACACAACTTGGCCATCATAGGGGGTGGAGGACTCTTGGTGTCCATCATTGTTGGCCTTTTTGGAATCAACCTGGATGGCATTCCAGGCAATACAAATGCTCCTTATGCATTCATGGAATTCTCAGTTTGGCTTCTAGTGTTGGGTGCTGTTGTAACTGGAGTGGCCATTCTCTTTCTGGGCATGAAAAGTCCTCCATCAGAGGAGGAGGTTACATCACGTAAGGTGGAGCTCCAGGAGCTTGTGAAGACATTCCAGCGTGCAGCAGAGGCACATGAGAAAGTGCGAGACAGTTCTTCCTTCCATTCTTCACGAGATGAGGAAGCAATCAACCCCAACCTCACTCGAGCTGACGATTACATTCTGATACGGTGACACTCTCTCTCTTGTACCTTTGGTCATGTGAGCAAACTACTATTTCCTCTAATGTTTTGTACATACAAAAATCTGATATGCTGGAATGCACTTTAAAAATGCTTTATTTAAAACTGTGATCACTTGCAGATTGTATACTAATACTAGAGAGCCAGGGTTCAAATCATAAGCAAATTTCATTCCATATCATGATTTGCATTAGATTATTATATTGTACCATGAAGAGCTTTGAAACATTAGAGTAAAAGCACATTACAATGTATTTGTATGAAAATTAAAGTGGATTTTATTTTATTTTTGGGTTAGTTGAGTCTTTCTTATACAACTTTTATGCATTTGAGAAATTTATAAAAAAGAAAATGAAAAATTGAAACTTATGTTTTTATTTTCTCAATTCTAAAACTTTTACACCAAAAATATTAACATCCAATGAGAAATGAACTTTACAATGTAAGGTATATCCAATGTTGAAGTTCAAAAAATTTATGGTTATGAATTAATTTTTTTCTTCTTGCAAAATAGGAAGACATGTTGACAACTTTGAGAAACCCTAATTCAAAAGCTTGTAATACTTACGATGAAAAATGAAAAAACAAAGGGGTTTTTTTTTTCAAAAGATTTTAAATGAAGACCTCAAAATCACAAAGTCCATTTGGATATTTCAAATTATTTTTTAGGATCCATATTTATAGAAGATTTATAAAAACGTTGAAATTAAGGTGATTTGAATTTGAACATGAAAAAAAGTCAATTTCAACATCATTTAAATGTTTTTACTTAAAAAAACACACTAGATATGGATTTTCACTTGCCAATTTTGGTCCACCTTAATGTGTTTTCATCAATTAATGCTAAATAATGAATATAATTTCTCCCAAAAATATAGCACATATAATAAAAAACTATTAATGTGTATTTTTTTACTTTAACACGTATCGCCTTAATTATTAGTCATCATGTGTATTAATGTGTATTGCCTTGATTGCATTTCATAATTTTTCAAAAAGTACTAATTTTAAAAATTAATCAATCATTTTTTAAAAAACTAATACATTACAATAATTTAAAATCATGTTATTTTCATTACAATATTTGGAAAATGTGTGGACAATGTAATCAAATCTTAAGAGAATTGAACTCATTATCCACATTGTTGTATAACATGCATGTACTAGACACACAACAATTTTATTTTATTTTTTTTGAAAACAATTGTAATTATTTTACAACATACACAAAAAGAAGATGTGTAGGTTAAATCAAAACACATATATTTAATGCAAAAATGGACAATGATATTCACAACAACAAAGAAAACCACATTCAACAAATTTTTGAGAAAAATCGCCATATAAATATAATAATCATAACAAAATCAATTAACAAAATGGAATTCCAAAAAAAAAGTATTGCTTGTATAAGAAATGACACAATACATGGATGTCAAAATTGATAATCTAATAATCTAAAACATTTAAGAATAATTTATGTTAATCAAAATCATTTCATTCTTTTCTTATTGCCTTTTCCTCTTTAAATTTATTTTATCTTGTTTTCCATATGTTATGGTTGGAACATACTCCATCACTTCTCAAGCAATTTCACTATTTTTTTCTTTTCCCTCTCTCTATTCTATCTAGAATTGATGTAATGCATGAACTCCCACTTACCCATGCATCAAATTTTCAAATCATGTTTCCATTTGTTTCCATTTTCTCAAAGTTTTCTTGCATACATTCAATCATTGAATGTAAACACAATTTCAAGAACTTGAACTTGATTACACCCCAATTGCTTTTGACAATGACATTCACATAAGTATGTTGGATGTTGATTAACAATCAACCATAAATTTTGATAAACTTGATAATTTTGAGACTTTCATTTGAAAGTCGCAAGAAAAATTACCATTTTGATGTAAAGAACAACATAGGCATTGGGAATCAAGAACATGAATTATGTGAGCAAACCTATTGCAAATAAAAAAATATTCGGATGCTTCTTAATATACTACCTCATAGGAAAATGTGTTAGGGTTTTCTTATGAGTTCAAAAGGATTCCACATGAACCTTTTCAAATATATGGTTATGAAAAAAAAAAAAAAGGTTATGTTTTAATATGTTTTTAACACCATGATTGGATTTTAAACTTTTTTTGTAGCATTAATTTGTAGAAATAACCATGGATAATTGAAATGTAGTTTCTTATCATCTAAAAAAGAAGATGTGGAGAAAAAATGTTACAACCCTTTAAATAAATTTGAAGAAGAGGAAAAAATGTCAAATTGAATTATAAGAAAAATATGCATGCAATAATATTGAAACTACAAAAAAATAAATCTAGTTGTAAATAATTGAATAATGAAACAAATTTTAGGTTGTTTTTGTTGATGATTTGGAAAAGATTGAAAGTAAAAACATAAATTCAAAATTATGGTTAAGATGCAAATACATGTGTGTAAATTTGTTTTAAATTAATAAAATATAATATAATGGTCTATAATCAAAGAATTACATGCATGCCATAATATTTGATAACATGTAAAACCCAAAATATATCTTCAATATTTAAAATGACACTCACATTAAATGCATCAAAATGTATTAATTAATAAATTAAAAATACCAAAATTTAATCTTAAACTTACTAATAATTCAATTTTGTTTAATGTCCATGCACATGTTAGGTTAGGCACTAAAGAACCTATAATAGGTAACCTAGGTTAGGCTAAAAACTTAAGTTTATAATCTAAGCCAATTAACCTAAGTTAAAAACCTAGCCCACCAATTTAGTATGTTTAATTAATGTGATGTAAACAAATGTAGCTCTCATGTTAGTGTAGTATTTTCTTCATTTTATTATTATTATTTCATTTTTATTATGTAGGCAAGTTTTTGAAACATGATGGTGGTTGTCATAGGATAGTATTTGTCGATTTGTGGGCAATTTAAAAGAGGGCATCAATTTTATTTAAGCCAACAAATTGTCAAAATGGAGATTTTTTACCATAGGAAGGTATTGTTTTGAGTTTGGAAGGTAGTTGCATTCCAACCCCTCTTTTAGTTTTTGTGTTTTTGGTGTTTATAAAATAGTTTAACTTTTTTGGATGAGATAGGTTTGCCCTCCAACGAACATCGCATGAACCATTTTCCTTTTTTACTTTGGAATTTACTTATTTTTCAACTTGGTAACCAAACACTTTTAGCGTTGTAGGGCTATTGAATCCACACTTATACATTTGGTAACCATGTCGCAGATGTGGATTTTTAGAAGGTTGGATTTTTGAATATTATATGTTGACATAATTATGTCATGGATCTAAGTTCCAAAATCTGGTTGGATTTTTAGTCTTTGGTTTTTGAACTTGTTTTGAGAAAACCATGTCATGGATGTTGTTTTTCGAATTTGGTTAAAGTTATTATAAATGATTATACCCTTGGTTATTTTCAACTATTTTAAACTATTATAGGTTATTCAACCTTATTTTTGTAATAATATTATACCTTAAGTTATTTTCAACTATTCTAACTTAGTTTGTTTTAGGTTATTGTACGTTATTTTAGGCTATTCCATCTTAAATGTTTTTAGATAATTTTTTAAAAATTATTATAGGTTATTTTATTGTTGGTTATTCCATTTTATTACCAATTATTTTTGGATGTTCTATCCTATGTTATTTGACATTATTATACCTTATGATAAAATAACATTTAAAAAAATCAAAATAGCTTAAATAACTATGATTTAAATAGTTTTAATAACATTGGTAAATTAACCTAAAATAGCTGAAAATGGGCTAAGGTAGATAACTTAGAATAATCTATGGTGGAATAATTGAAAATAATCTAAAATATAATAACCTAAGTAGCCACTAGGAGAAAGCCTCCACATTTGTAACTATGTGTTTTAATTATAATTTCATTTGAAAACCTCAATTTCAAGTTGAAACTATTTTTTTTGGATTCTTTTGATTGCAAAGGCCTAAAGTTGATAATGACAAATCAAGCACAATAAACAATTGAACATGACAACCATGTGTCGATTCATGGCCAAATTTTATTAATTTTGTCAAAAATCATTTTCAATTGTATTGGACCAAGAATATGGACCTCATCCACTAACTTATCATTTCATCCATCTTGGTGAAGTTGAATTATTGACTTACATTAATTATGATTGTTTCAAAATAATAGACATGGGTTACATGCAGGTGGTTGGAGTAGGTAGTTAGACGACATTAGGTAACTAGATTATATAGTTAGGTTACACTAGGTAGATGGATTAAAGAGTTATGCATTGTGGCATTTACATGTGTCACATGGGCATTGGTGGGTTTCCATAAAATAAGATAGCTAATGTGTGCCATGTGTATGGTAATGAATTTTCTAAGTTATATGTGTTGAAAATTTTGGATGGATTAATAATATAAAGTGACACCTAGTATAATCTCAACATTCAATTTAAATAAGTAGCCATTGTTGACCTTGCACTTATCAAAACATCATTATTTTCAATGACAAAATCAAAATGCCACATGTCAAATCCATGATGAATTATTTGTTGTTATGTGGTGTTCATGGATGTTAATTGTATCATGAATAATTAATTAGTTGACAAAAAATTGAATTGTAACCAAAATTTAGTTGACAAAAAATCAAATTATAATCAAAACTTAATTAACAAAAATTGAAATACAATCACAATTATAAAGTTACTGAAGGTAAAGTGCAGGGACAATGCACCCATCTAAAGTTAACTAAAGAAAATCAAACCGTAATAAAGGTATAGTCTATTTATCATTATCAACTAAAAGTGTGCATCCTATAATCTCCATGTGATGAATGGTGCAATTATAGGTTGACAAATAGTTCAAAAATGTCACAATGCACTAATGTCACCTTTAATTGCTTAATTTAAAATTATGCAAGAAAACATCACCTATATCTGAAAGGTGTTAATATTAATCAAATATGTTTTAGAATAATGAAAATAATCTCCCACAAGGTGGTCAATGTATGCCATTGCACTAATGTCAATGTGGACCAATTGTTGGCTTGCTTTGGTGCATGTATTCTTGTTTTGCCAACTGAAGTGTCAACTCTTTTGATTTATTTGTGCACACACCTTGCAATTTTTATTTGAAAAAAGTGAAAGTTGCTAGAAATGAAAACTTAATGGCAATCAAAGTTCTAATGTGCATTAAAACAAAACTTATACATTAGCTACAAACACATTGAGTGAAGTATTAAGAAACTTCATCAATAGTTAAGAATAAGGGAAAAAATAACAAATTAAAAAAAACACTTTGAAAAAAGGAAAACTTTAAATTTACATAACTAGTAGAAATTACACACATTTTGGTTTACCTTACACACAATTGATAGATAGTAAAAACCTAGTTGAACCTAGTCAAAACATAGTTGAAATTTAATAAACATTTAATCAAATCCAAAAATTCAAATTCAAACATAATCTAACTTATGACTCCATGCATTGAAGTGTCCAAGTTTTAATGTAATAGGTGCAACATCACGTAAACTACTTAGAAAAAAAGGAAGAAAACATGGTGAAGAATAACCAAAAATCCTTTGCCTATCTACTAATTAAATGCCATATGTTGACATGCATAGATAGTTGAAAAACTTTGTAAGTTTGGCTCCTCACTACCCAAGTTCTTGCTTTTAAAATGGTAGAGAAGAAATTAAACCAACAAAAGTTCAAATAATAACATAGTTGAAAGAAAAAAACTAAAGGCAACATGATGGATAAAGAAAAATAGAGAAAACATGGTAGAAGGGTGTATATATATATATATATATATGAGCATTTACAAGTGTGAATGGTGCATGTGATGATGGTTTCAAAGCTCCATAAGCTTGGCGAGCCTCATGTTATCAAAATTTACTTGCATTGACACCATATGATCTTAGTATGCTTAATAACTAGAAAGCTCAAAGAGTGTAACAATTGGAGAGAAAAACAAATAATTTGTGCATAGTGAAGAAAAGAAAATCACTTATAAATAAATTGATAATGAAAGTTTGAACCCCCAAAGTGAAAGACTTGAAGTTCCCCAAAAGCAAAAGGCAAGGTGCACTCTTTTGAAAAAATTCCCAAATCAATAAACTATATATGAGTTAAAGTAAGAAACAAGTTAGCCTTGAAAATAAACAAGAGAAAAAAAAAATCAAATTAGAGCAAAGGGAAAGCTCAAAGTTTGAATGGGAGTGTAATATAAGGAGGAATCCCACTATACATGGTTATAGTTGAGAGGTTGACTAATTTTCAACTATGCAAGCTGACATATTTTTTTTGACTTGAACAAATTCAAAAATTGAATTTCCCACCAACACATTAGTGCCGTTGTTATATATCATATCATCCATTCATCCATATTATATGGCACATTATCCATTCATATTTTCATCCACATTTGTCTCAAATCACCCATTCATCCAAATTCATCCATTCATCTCCAAAGCCACCTCTAAGACAACACACAAGGTTCACCAACATAGATGAACCTTTGTTAAACTAGGCTAGCTTGTTTAACCTAGCTAGTTACCCTAGCCTACCTAACTAGTTACTTTAGCTTATTTAACTAGCTACCGAATCTAACGTAGCTTAGGTAATTGGTAGATAGTAGGTTATGTATAGGTAGGTTGTGAGTTATTTAGGTATGTATAGATAGGTGAGTAGGTAGGTAATATGTAAGTAAGGTGTAAATAACAATAGGTAGGAAGGTTATATATTATTTACCTTACTTGTACTTGACATACCTTATAAGTAAGTATCTAATCTACCTACTAACCTATTAGTTATTTTCCTACCTACCATTACCTACACCTTGTTTGCATGTACTTTGCAAAGTAAGGGCATGTGAATTTTGTCTTGAATGTTTTTAAATTATTGTAATAACATATCACAATGACCTCAAATTAAAATGTGTACATGTTGTTTTACTCCTAAATACCATGTTGCACAATTTGAAGCCCACTTATAACGTTTGGTGGCAAGGTAGTGTAATGAAAGTTATAGACTTTGGTAAAGGTGTCACAAATTTCTAGTAAAATTAAAAATTAATCACAACATAGTTGTAACAAAGTCTCAATACAATTGCAAAAAACTTTGCATTAATGTTAAATATAGTAAAAAACATATATAATATTTCATACATCAATTTTCATCTTTCATCCATTTGTAAACAATGTATCCCCACTTTTGTACTAATGATAGTTTATAATTTTTCGTAAAAAATGTAGACAAGTTACAAATTACACCCAATTTGGAAAACAACATCCATGTGTCAATATATAGGTTTGGGTTAAGCTTACCATTATAGTTGAACACATTCCAAACAATAATTAGATGACATGGCATGTGTGGATGAACTTCATTTGTCTATATGCCATATCACCCATCCCCACATTATAACATTGGAACATCCAAATCAAGACATTCCAATCTATCATATTTTAACATGTAATTAAATCATGAATATATGAATGTTATTTCTTATCCAAAATTATTTTTAAGTTTGTCAAATTGGATTATACCACATGGTTATGATGTATACATGCATGTGTTGCAAATGTTTACCACTCGAATCAAGGGGTCAATTCAAATATGATCAACATGAATTGAATTAAAATAAACTTGTAGTACTTGAGTTCAAGTTAAAATGTGTTATATTTTTTCATCTTTGGAGTCAAATATTTAATTGTACAAATGTAAATGTTTATCATGTGTACTAATCATATGTAACCATGCAAAGATGCAATTATGATTAAACAAGATGAAAGTAAATTTGCAACTATGTAAGTTTTAAAAATCACAATTGGATTTTGACTTCAATGAATGCAATTCAATTTTGAATTATTGCCAACACATTTTCACCAATATTTCATTAATCCAGTTTGGAAACTACATCTTCAAAGATGGATAAACATTACCATAATAATTGAACATTTGACTTACTTACATAGGTGATATTGACTCACCTAGGTAGCTTAGTTTAACTAACTATTGATCCTAGGCTATTGATGTACATAGGTAACTATTAATTTTGGGTGGATATTACCTTTTTGGAATATTTGCATGATAAAGATATCTGCCTTTCTTTTATTGTTAGATAAATATATTACATTTTTCATTATTTTAAAAATTTAAATATCTTGGCCAAATATCAAATTTTCACATTTTTGAATTTGACCCAAATATTAATGTTCCCATATATCTGTTGTTTATTTATTAGTCGGATACTAGCAGATTCGAATATCAAAAATTAAAAAAATTACCTACCAACTATGCTAGGTGTTAGTCTTTTTCTTTTGAGTGAAAATTTTCCAAAAGGAAATATTCTTTTTTAAAAAGGGATCATTTTGTCGCAAATATATGTTTTGTAAAAAAAATTTCACAATAAAAATCATAAATTAATTTAAAAAGAAAGTATAACCACAATAATAACTACTCCTCACTAGTACAACTTTGAAGAGACCTCTGAAAATGTGTCCACTAAAATTGTCTATGGATTCTTGCCACCCTAGCTACATCCGGAAAATGAAAAAAAAAAAAAAAAAAAAAAAAAAAAACATAACTAGGTGTGAGCCTACAAACTTAACCTAATTAGTAACCTAACCTACTTACTAACAATTAACCTTGATTTATCCAACCTTCAATTTGATATCTTAGCCTATCTAACCTAGGTAACTTTTATAGGTGGTTAAATAGGTTACATATTAAGGATAACTACTTATTATGTAGCTATTTTAAGGTCAATTACATAGGTAACATTGATAGCTAGCCAACTTGCTAGGTGAAAACTTATTACAAGGGGCCGAACTCAAGCAAGGAAATGTGTTTTTAAAATACATTTTGTGTTATTTTGGGGATTTGTTTTTCATTTCATTTGATATTTTGAGAAAGATGCGGAATAGATTTTTGACACAAGGCTTTTAACACAATTCTTATTACTTTTCTAATGAAATATTTTTTCAACACTTGTTTGTTTCATACATTTACATTCATTTGAATGAAAAACCTCATCCATATGCTTTTCGTGAAATCACATGAGTGAAATTCTTCATATGGATTAAAATGATGTAATTTTTTAAATTTGATTTATGATTAATTAATTCATCAAATTTAATAATTATTTATTTCAAATTGCATATTTGCACTTTGCATTATATATTTTTAAATATTATTTTTTCACAAAAATTTTAATTATTTAATGTCAATAAAAAGTATAATTTCTTTTGAAATTTTTATTATTTAGGTTTTGGACTACCTTAATATGATTACAATTTATGATTGAAAAAAAAAAATTAGCTTGGTGGAAGTTCAAACACACATAATTTTATGTGCATTTTGGGGGCCTAGCTTCTTTTTTTTCTTTTTGGTTTGGGGGCCATGGATTTTTATTTTATTCACACAATATTCCCATCAAGTTTTCAAAGGATTTCCATTAGGTTGGTTTCTTAAAAAAAATGTTCAAATTCTCAAAGTATTCCCCCAAGTCATTCCCAACATCACATTGGTTTTATCCATACGATTTGACAAATAGATAACGTGGAGTGCTGAAATTTCAAATTTTAATAATTTTCCCAAAACCTATGCGGATTATTAGAATTTCATCTAGTTAAATTATTAGTCTTAAAACCTTAAACATATTTCTGATAGCAAATAAAATAAAATAAAATAATGCCATAACTAACCTTACCTAGGTGGTATAATCATAATAGTGTGACACCCATAATTGAAAAACATAAAAAAATAAATCATAAAAATCCATTGATAAACAAAATATACATTTCTAAAAAACCATCTTCATAAAACTTTCATTATTTTGTATGCATGTAGGTTCGAACTAAACACAAGATATAGATTCAAATTCAAAAGATAATAAGACACTTCTATATATGTATTATCAAATGAAAAAGAATACAAAAAATTCAAATTCATCTTGTTATATAGTCTAGAAGGCTATTTTTTTAATAAGGTAATTAATAATTAATTCATAAACATTTATAAAAATAATAATTAAAAACTTAAAAATCAAAAATATATTTAATATATGATTAAAATTAATTAAAAATATGTACCACTAACTATACTTTATAAGACAAGTAATAATTAATTAACATTTATAAACATTTAAACCTCACACTTACAAAAATCAAAATTGTGCTTAATGCATAGTTAACAAAATATTTTAGTAGAACCAAATTGTGTATGCATGTTTTTAACTCTTAGGGTGTCATCTAGGAAGTTCACACATGATGTGTGAACATATTGCATAGACATACAAAAGGCACAAATAAAATTAGACATTGGATTCAAGGACATTAACGATCTCAAAATGTAGATAAATGCAAAAGATAATTAACATTCTCACAAATGCATATAATTGCATGGTGGCTAAACATATGGATTCTATTGATTATTATAAAGGCTTATTATGCCACCTCAAGGCAATATTATCATTTAATTTTATTGTTGATAAATGGTTACACATAAATTGATATTGAAAATTTGAATGAATTTGTATGATAATATTTCATTTTATTATATGAATGTTTGCATAAATTTGAAATGAATATACTGAGTATGAAATATCCAAAAAAATCTAAAGCTGGAGTAAATAATTTTTTTGATACTTAAAGAACTTAAACAAAGAATTGAAACGATTTGAGGATGAAAAGTTTATGGGGAATATGTTATGCACATTTAAATAATATTATAATTTTACTTGTTGATTTTTATATCATTATTATTTTTTTAAATCCCCAAAATATTACATTTTAAAGACTTGGTCCTTAGTCCAAATTGCTCCTTACACCTTGTCTAGACACTTTGTTGTATTCTTTAAAAAAAAATGTTTGACAACTTGAAATTATCATGCCAAGATGTTTGTCAAGAGTTTTTCAAAACCATTTAGAACCCCAAATGTTAAGGGAGAGCATACAACATGTTAGTGAAGAAGATTACATGATTTGGACATTCGAGATAAAAGACTTGGCTTTGTGATCAAGTGTAATAAAAAGGAAGGGATAAGAGAATCATGAAGAATGAAAGGCTTGTGCAATTGCAACTACCCTAGTAGGGAGGTGGAGGTTGTATAGAAGAAGGTAGATAGGTAGAGAAAGCTCATTGGTAGGTATTTAGGGGAAGTCTAAACAACACAAACACACAAAACATCCTTAATTTTTATTATTATATAGATTTTCACAAACAAAAAACAAGTGAGCATTTCCTCTAATGAAAAACTACACAAGAACAATATCATCACAATTATATAGTTTTCAGAAACATTTTGCTTAATGATAATATTGCCATTTTTTTAATATCAATATCTCATTGGATATAATAAAGTTATCCTGCAAAGTTAAGAAAAGAAAGCACCATTACCCTGAGTTTGGTGATAAAAAAAACCATAAAAAACTTGCACAAAAGTACATTAGCAAAATTGATCAAAAGTACGATCAAAATTGATGGTTTTCTGAGTTTCATCCTGTCTTTCTTTTTTCCTGAGCACCTCCACTGCTGGTACATATATTTTCAGTACTCCTACCTCTACAACTACCTACTGTAATTGCTCTCGGACCTTGTGCATTAAATGCTGAGTTTCAGCATTTCATACTCGGTTTTTAATAAAATTTCAGTTACAGGTAATCACTGAAAGAGGAGTTAGGGGGGTGAAAGGAGGCCCAAAGACAGGGTGAAGACAGGGCGAATTTACAGATCTCTCTCTAATGAAAAGGATGAACTTTGACATGAGAATTATCTTATTGGGTGTAATTTAAATGTTCCCTTTTGAAAATATAATATTCTGAAATATTTCAAAAACATTCATCCTTTCCTTCCCCCCAAAAAAAAATTATTTGAGAAATTTTTAAAAATAGATTTGAACATTTCAAAAAACAATATAGTTTGTGCCAAAGCCACCAAGGTACTCCGATGTTGGGCAATGTTGGATACTTTTCAAAATGAAAAACCCTTGGCCCGTCTTTTAACACTACAGGGAGAAGGCCTTACAAGGCGTAATATATCTACATCTCTCCCAATAAGTGAGAGGGAGTTCCGGTTCTTCATTGGCATTTTTATGTTTCTTTGTTGGGCCTTCACCGTGCAAGGCCAAAGGTAGGGCCAATACTCTTTGTCTATTTTGAGGACTTTTGCATGTGGACAATCTTAGTGAGAGTAAAGTTTTTGTTGGCATTGTCTATCAAGGAAAGGATAATTGTGTTTAGTTTCATTATAGTTAGCTTAATGGATTTTGGCCACTAAGTACCTAATAGGTCTATTCTTACATGAGGATTTTTGAAAGATGATATTTTTGCATTTGTTGTTGAAACTTAAGATTAGTTAGAGTTATAATATCTTAAGGGAGTAAATACCTGGATTGATAACCTGAGGGTACACACAACTGGTTCTGATACTCACACAATGTCGGTCGAGATCATTGCATGTTCAAGGTGATTGGAGTGACGTAGTCACGGGTGTCCGAAGGTCATGAGTATCATTAGTTGTGTTTAATTTCATTATAGTAACTTAAAAGATTTTGATCACTAGGTACCTAATAGGTCTATTTTTATATGAGGATTTTTGAAAGATGATATTTTTGCATCTGTTGTTGAAACTTAAGATTAGTTAGAGTTATAATATCTTGAAGGATTTTGGTTTCTCTTAGAGGATTTGTTGAAGATTAAATTTTTTTCATGGTGAAATATTTGAGTTTTCATAATTCTTCTTTTGCTAATCAATCAATTTATTACAAAATAAAATTATACCTTGAGCCCCACTTCCCCCAATTACTTGATATGAATCACACTATTAATTAGTGTGAGCATTCTTTGAGCTTTAGAAGTAAAGGAGCAATGCGAAAAAAAAACACAAGAAGGGTGATAGTTTGCTTCAATTTTTTTTTGGGAAAAATAGCTTTACACTCCTCTCTAGTTCCAGCCCCATATTTTCCTCATTTATAGTCCGTTTTAATTGATTAAAAACTTGTCAAGTGTGCCAACTAGAGCTTTACAAAAATTTCTTTGAATGCAAGAGGCAAAAAAATACAATGATCAAAGATACTAAGCTCTAAATCTTAATCGGTTTTAATTCACCCATCACCAAACACCATATCCCCTTACATCAAACACCTTATGTCTTCCCCCATTCCTTTTTCCAAATTGGACAATTTTTTCGATGTTGGAAGTGCTAGGTGGAGGGTTACAAATGTTCGTTGAACCTCAGAAGCAAAGGAACAATTTGTGAGGATTTGGACCTCCTTTGAGTTCCTAAGTGTTCACTCACTCGGTGGCCTATCTAAGCATCAAAGGCCCCGGGCAGTGGGGGGCTGGAGGCTCTCACCACACTTGACAACAAATGAAACCTGATGCTACTCACAGAAAGAATTTTTGTCCAAAAATAAAAGCTCACAAAATTTTTAAAAACTCCAAAATCCCCATGAAAAAATAAAAAATAAAAAACCCCTAGTAATAAGGCGTCAGGAACAGTGTTTTTTTTTTTTTTTTTTT
>Ga0209611_10006716_pt1 | contig 18715 bp, 11 predicted proteins | sample S1TSphgellanicum_3_FD_187693 | JGI IMG/M metagenome (GOLD analysis project Ga0209611, IMG submission 187693) | Host-associated microbial communities from peat moss isolated from Minnesota, USA - S1T2_Fc - Sphagnum magellanicum MG (SPAdes) (version 2) | ecosystem: Host-associated > Plants > Peat... | reverse complement strand
ACCATGGTTCTAATGTAGGCCAGGTTCACCCAACCAAGGCAAACTGACCCCACAAAGCCCTGTAAATATTCTAAATATTTATAAATATGATTTCCCTAGACTAAAACTATTGAGAATCTCAAAAAGCATTTGATTTTAACACTTTTTAAATTGATGACTTAGCTTTTTTTCAGCTATAGTTTTTTAGTAAAAGAAAGGTTGGTGTGTGGATGTGAACAAAAGTCATGATGATAAGCATGGGCCAAGAAATCAGTAAGGCGCGTATGCTACAGTCTGAAGAGTCTCGGCAAAACCCTTCTAGAAGTTTGTGGCGGGGGAGAAAATGAAGAAGAAGAAACATCTGTGAGAAAAGTCGGAAAAGGAGCACGAAAAGAGAGTGGGAATTCCAGCGAGATCGTGAAGAGGAAAGGAGTTGATGTGTTTGGGGGAGATCTAGTGGAAAGATCAGCTTAGCTTGTGGGAATCTGTGATGTGAGGGACACCCATCATACCTTGTGTATGCTATTGGGAGGCCAAAGGATTTGTAGCAGGTATTATGAGAGCAAAAGGTTAAGAGAAAAATATTTCTGAGAGCAGTGAGCAAAAGGAATTTCAGTAGTGCGAAACATGGGAAATTCCTATGGCCTCAAGGGAAAAGGAGTTGATCTTTCACAAGGGCCACCAAAAAGAAAGAGAGATGTTGTGCGGATCCCTGCTGCGACTGAGACACCTGTGGTCCCCGCTGAAAATGCTCCTTCAAGCTCTGGGTGGCACCGCAATGTGGTGCTTCTTCTTAATTTTATGATGAGCTTTCTTTGCACAGTTTTTTCTTGGGCTTTCCCAGGTAAAGATATTGTGCAAATACCTACTGCGATTGAGACACCTTTGGTCCCTGCTGAAAATGCTCCTTCAAGCTTTGGATGGCACGGCAATGTGGTTCTTCTTCTTACTCTTATGATGAGATTTCTTTGCACAGTTTTTTCTTGGGCTTTCCCAAAGTTACATGTTAAAGTTTGATTTTTTTTGCTTTTTAAAATTTTGTTTGGGTGTTGACAATTTTCCTCGACCCATATAATCACTAGAGCTTATTGTCCTCACAAAGCATCAGGAGAAGGAGGTCTAGTTCAAATTTGAACTCCCAACCAACAGCTTTGCAACCATACCCTTAGCCACTAGGGTACATGAATGTCCTCAATCATTTACAAGCTTCCTTGTCATACATTTTCACTTTGCCTACTTTCCAGTTTGTTTGTTTAGATAAAAACAATATGAAATGATGTTTAAAACAATAGGAAATGGAATCAATATTATAGCCTCTTACATTAGGCCAACAACTCACTTGCTATAACAAGTAGAATTGGTGAAAGGGAAATTCGTGAATTGGCATTGACTAAGAATATATTGAACCTGTAAGGATTGGAATTTTCGTTATAGATTATGAGTGAAGTTCAATGTGCAGTCTTAATCCAACAACCTGATTTTCATTTGTTAGTCATGCAAGATAGATTTGGCATTCTCCAATTCATCTATTATTGTCTTCTTGTGAAATTTAATATTTTCAATTAATTATTACTTTTATCTAACTATATAATTTATATATTGTATTTCTCTAATTTAATGTATAGTCAAATAATTTTCAAGAGATGTTTGAAGAATTGTGTTGACTCTTTTTCTTTTTTTTTGCAGAAATATTTGGTGCATGATTTAAATCCCACTTGCAATTCCAATAATCCAAACTTGACCATCGTTTTTTTTTCATGGGATTGCTTTTGGCACAAATGATGAATGGAAGGAAACATGGACAACATGCCCCACCGACAATAGAGCAGAGTGCATATGTTGGCCAGAAAAGTGGTTACCCGAAGACTTGAACAACAATGTTCGAATTTTATCATTGTCTTATGATTCTAACATTGTGGCAAGTGTTCACAATGATGTGATTGAAATTGGCAAAAACCTCATTCAAAGTTTGGTTACAAATTCAAGGTGTGACAATCTCCTCTATTGATGGACACATTAATTATTTTTCTTTATGTACATTAAATATAATTGTTTAGATCTTTAGAATTTCTTAAACGTTTTGCAAGAGTTAATTGTTTATGTGTGCTAGTATTATGAAACACACCAACAAGTTTCAATTTATTTGAATTGTTAGACTCATGTAGGAGAAATAAAATGGGGCTTCAATGCAAATGTTTTTGTTTGAGAATAATAACAAAGTCTATGTTCATATTATAAGTTCATGGTACAACTAGTTTGGTTTTGATGGCAACTTTTAGTTTGAGCTTTGTGGAGCTTTATTTTTGGTAATGAAATTATATCATATTATATTAATACATGTGTAGAAAATTTGCATTCATTTCATTGCAAAAGTTTTTTCCAAAAAGAGTATCTTTTTTTTAATTAGTTAAAAAAAAATTGAACGATATTTCCAAGATAACACATAAAAGATGAGTTGTGCATTAACACAAGAATGTACACACCTACATACTTGTACATTATAATTGTTTTACCAAAACATGGTTGTCACATTTTTTAGGTAGATTAATGGAATCAATAAATGACAAATGACAAGCAAATCGATTAAGAACTTATGGCTTAGGTCATGTGTGAATTGGAAAATTGCCCCAAGTATAATAGGATAAATTTTTACATGTTAATACAATGTTGATAATGGAATTTTGGTGCATTGTTGAATATTTTGTAGTTATCAATCCCTTTGGGATGGACCGGTGGCATTAATTGCTTATAGTTTTGGAGGTCTTATACTCAAAAGCTTGGTGGTTGAAGCTTGTAAACATGTACATCAGAGGCCAAGAAATAGTTTGGATGATGAAGTCCACAAATGTTGTAAAACATTTTTGAACAATGTTAAAGGTGTAATATTTTATGGTGTACCACATGCTGGTGGTACCCAATATTTATCAAATTATTTCACTTGGCAACATCAACAAATCAACACATTGAACAAGTGTGCAACCCAATCTAGTTTTTTTAAAAGTTTAGAATCATTCAACCTGCAAATGGAACACCTTTCAACAGATTTTAAAAATGCTATTCATGAAGACCTCAACATTTATGCGTTTGGCGAAGGATTACCACTGGATGAGAATTGGGTCAGATTTTCATTTCACCACATTGAAAGTTATCCAATTAAGTTTAACATTTGAACATTTTTCGTATTGTCAAAACTTGTGTGGGATCATGTACTCAATACTTCTGAATACATTAATGTGGTGAATGGGTCATGTGTTTTATGAACTTTGTTTCCTAAATTACTATTGATGGAAAGAAATTTTGATTGACTTTAAACATCTAGAAATAGGTTTTTAGTTTTCCCTTCATCAAATCAATTTCATATAAATATTTGTCAAGAAAATCATATCATCATTAAAATATGTATGATTAATGAGAATAAAAACCAATAACTTTGTGATGTATTTATATAATTTGTTTGCCAAAAGGTTGAAGGAAATTACTTTTACACAAAATATTTCATTTTTATTCAAACGTTAATAATTATTAAACTATAGTTTCCACCACCATTTGGAATTACTATGTTAGTTATAAGTTAAAGCATAACTGAACAAACAAGTCAATGAATTCAATTAACATAATTTTTTACGAATGCAGGGAATTTTAGTGCCATATGCTTCAGCTATTCAGTTGTCAAACAACAACCATTATAGAATTGAGGATGCTAATCACTTGACAATTTGCAAGCCACCAAGCAAAAATCATCCAAGCTATTTTTTATTGTTAAAATGTTTGAGAATATGTATGGAGGTAAAAACATCAAATCCAAGTCTTTTGACTTCATATATGTTCATGTAATTTTATACACATTAGGTCATAGCACACTTGATGTGTATCGCATATGTAATGTCATATATATTGGTTATAAAATAAGAAAGATAACATATAAATGACCTATATTTTGTGAATTTTGACAGAAAAATATATTGCTTCCACCTTTGCCATGTCATGAAGTGGCGTTAATTGACAAAGCAAAAGAAATAAACATCTTGTTACAAAAGGAATCTATTGTTGGTTTGGTTGGAATGGGCGGGATTGGGAAGACCACTTTGAGCAAAAAATTCTATCATTTGTTCCACGACCAATATGACAAATTTAGCTTTTTGGAGGATGTGAATTCAAAGGACGATATCAATGATGTCATAAAACAACTCCTACATGATGTGTGTGGCAAAAAGTTATACAAGGGTGAAAATGTCAATCAAGAAGACTTTGACAAAATTAGGCAATGTATGATATCGGAGAAAGTGTTAGTGGTGGTGGATAATGTTGGTAAAGTGGAGAACCTTACATCCTTGCCAATTTTCATTGATAAGGATGCTAAGAATGCGACTTTTAAAAGCAAAGTATTTGTGAATTGTCGAAATTGGCAAAGTCTAAAATGTCATGTAAGTGAGGATGGAAAAATGATCATGAAATTTTTGGAGGAAGAGCAAGCAAGGGAACTTTTTATGTTCCATGCATTCGGTAATGCAAATCATGTTCCAACAAAAGATTTCAAAGATATATGTAGGAAGATTATAAAAGCTTGTGGGGGACTCCCTTTAAGTCTTAAAGTATTGGGTTCTTTTTTGTGCAATACTAAAGAATTGGAAATTTGGGAAGGCGCATTGAGCAAATTGAAAAGTGGGCAAAGTTTCACTGGGGGCAATGATAACGAAAAGCTTTGGAGTATATTGAAGATTGCTTATGAGTACTTGGATAAGCAACATCAAAACATGTTTTTGGATATTGCTTGTTTTTTGGGCGGTTTGAAAATAAGTACAATTTGTCGAGCGTGGAATGGAGATTATTTACACCCAAAGTTTGCATTACAAAATTTACAACATAGATCTTTAATCCAACGGGCAAACAGTGGAATCTTGTACATACATGAACAATTACGAGACATGGGTCAAAATATTGCAATGGAACTTCCAATTACGAATCGATTTATATGGAAATCAAATGACTCAAATTTGTTTTTACAAAAGGATGAGGTTGTCACCATATTATTTCAATCCTACAATTTTATTTCAATTTATGAATTTTTTTTATGTCCAAAAGCAAATGTTTAAACTTTGAATCTCGATTTTATAACTACATGTTTTTCTAATAAAAATTTGCATTAAGATGATTTTTTAGAAAATATTGATAATCCTTTTGTTTTCATTTCATGTGATAGGTGGTGGAAATTTTAGAAGGCGTCTCATTCAAAAAATGTGTCAATTTGCCTACATTGTCCCAAGTCGGCTCCAAGGGATTTCGCAACCTTAGGTTACTTGACTTAACAGAAGCTTCACCAACTATTGTGGAAAATTTCATTCAAAGGCGAAATTTGAGTAATGTTAAGTGGTTATGCCTCAAAAATTGCATGATTCGAAACTTGCCAAGTAATTTGTTTTATTGTTCACAATTACGAGTACTTGATTTGTCAACGTGTTCCAATTTGAAAAAACTACCTTCATCTATACGTCAATTGAATGCACTCCAAGAACTTGATTTGTGCGGGTGTTCCAACTTGAAAGAATTACCTTCATCTATTGGCCAATTGAATGCACTCCAAGACCTTAATTTGAAAGGGTGTTCCAACTTGAAAGAACTACCTTCATCTATTGGCCAATTAAATGCACTCCAAGTGTTTAATTTGGGAATGTGTTCCAACTTGAAAGAACTACCTTCATCTATTGGCCAATTGAATGCACTCCAAGAGCTTTATATATGGGGGTGTTCCAACTTGAAAGAACAATCTTCATGTATTGGTCAATTGAATGCACTCCAAAAGTTTTATTGGAACGGGTGTTCCAACTTGAAAGAACTACCTTCATCTATTGGCCAATTGAATGCACTCCAAGAGCTTTTTATATGGGGGTGTTCCAACTTGAAAGAATTACCTTCATCTATTGGCCAATTGAATGCACTCCAACAGCTTTATTTGGGAGGGTGTTCCAACTTGAAAGAATTACCTTCATCTATTGGCCAATTGAATGCACTCCAAAAGCTTGATTTAGGAGGGTGTTCCAACTTGAAAAAACTACCTTCATCTATTGGCCAATTGAATGCACTCCAAAGGCTTGATTTGGGAGGGTGTTCCAACTTGAAAGAATTACCTTCATCTATTGGCCAATTGAATGCACTCCAACAACTTTATTTGGGAGGGTGTTCCAACTTGAAAGAATTACCTTCATCTATTGGCCAATTGAATGCACTCCAACAGCTTTATATATGGGGGTGTTCCAACTTGAAAGAATTACCTTCATCTATTGGCCAATTGAATGCACTCCAAAGGCTTGATTTGGGAGGGTGTTCCAACTTGAAAGAACTACCTTCATCTATTGGCCAATTGAATGCACTCCAAAGGCTTTATTTGGGAGGGTGTTCCAACTTGAAAGAACTACCTTCATCTATTGGCCAATTGAATGCACTCCAAAGGCTTGATTTGGGAGGGTGTTCCAACTTGAAAGAACTACCTTCATCTATTGGCCAATTGAATGCACTCTAAAAGCTTGATTTAAGAGGGTGTTCCAACTTGAAAAAACTACCTTCATCTATTGGCCAATTGAATGCACTCCAAAGGCTTGATTTGGGAGGGTGTTCCAACTTGAAAGAATTACCTTCATCTATTAGCCAATTGAATGCACTCCAACAGCTTTATTTGGGAGGGTGTTCCAACTTGAAAGAACTACCTTCATCTATTGGCCAATTGAATGCACTCCAAAGGCTTGATTCAGGAGGGTGTTCCAACTTGAAAGAACTACCTTCATCTATTGGCCAACTAAATGCATTCCAAAGCCTTGATTTGGGAAGGTGTTCCAACTTAAAATAACTACCTTCATTTATTAGCCAATTGAATGCACTCCAAAAGCTTCATTTGTGAAAGTGTTCCAATTACTATATTGGTATATAGTTCAAAACATTTTTCAACTTGATGGTCAATTATCGAATATTGCCAACATCAACAATGTCTCCAAGTTGAACACCCAACTATGTTGATAAACAATGTGAAACATGTTTCAACAAAAGAGCCATTTTCAAAACATTTTTGGCATCTAAGGTTCTTTAATTGGCATATAGTCAAAACATTGACTAGTGTTCAACCATTTTTGTGACACCATCAACACACATATATGGATGATAAAATGTATTGAAAGACGAATGAAATGTAGTCTTGTTTACAATTTTGTTGCAATTATCTATTTCAACTAGGTTAAACAACTAGTAGGCAACTTTAATTTTAATATTTAATTAAAATCATGATAACATTAACTTACATTTAAATTTTATTTGTATAAATGAATGGTTTTTTTTGTGCATATAAATACTAAACTTTAATTTCAAAATAAAGTTTAAGGAAAATATAAAATATATGTTAGTAATAATGTTTATGTTCAATACACATGTAATTTATTATTTTCATGTATATCATTACAACATATAAAGTAATGAAACATAACTAGTAATGTTTATTCAGTTTTATATACATGATATTTTAATATTTGTTTAAAATTATGATAAAATTTCATTAAACACTAATGTACCTTATGTCATTGGCCCAAGTTTAAATGCATTCAATTGAACTTTCCTTCCTAACCCCTTTTTGCAATTTGTTTGAATTTCTATAACAATACCCACTAATATTTCAATAATATAGTTCACATTTTAGGTCCCAAAATTATGGAACCAACATTATTAAATCAAACTTGGTGAGGGATTTCCAATAATAGTAAGAACACCCTCATATTCCAACATAGTTGTCCATCTTCAATAATCAATAAATTCCACACCATAATTCAAAACATTTAAAACCAAGTTGGTGCACCCCTATTCATTGAAAAGTTTATGATATGTCCCATAGCATAACTTAAAATGCTATGGTTTGGGATATATCATTATGACAAAACAAAACAAACTACCTTCCTTCATGGATAAATAACGTAACATGTGTTGTTGGCTGCAAGTGTGAACACACTCAACTCATTTTCCCTTCTAAACCCATTTTTTGGTAATTTGATTGAATTTTCGACAAAAAAATTCATTCAAAATTCAATATCTTCCACACCTTAAATATGAAAATTATTAAATAAAATTCATTAAATTCGACTCAACAATTATTTTCCAAAGCAAGGATGCTTGTTGAAATAAAAAATTGGTTTTTCTAACATGATAGGACACATTATGTTAAAGAGTTTGTCAAAGTTTGTAATAAATGCCAATTGGCTAAACAAACTAGCAATATGAGGTCCAAAATGGAAGGTATGAAGAGCATACCTATGTGTGATCTCTTTTATTGAATGGTTCTTGATATTGTAAGACCTTTAACCGAGACATTTAGTGGCAAACAAATGTTATTGTTGCTATTGGCCACTATTCCAAGTGGTGTGAAGCACGTATTCTAAAAGAACATGATGTAGTTATTGTAGCCAAATTCCTTGAAGATGAAATATATGCCGATTTGAAGTGCCCAAGTACATTCTCACAGATAATGGCGATGTGTGGATGAAAAAAATTGATGTTCTATGTTAGGATTACAATATCATGTATTAGTTTACCGCACCAGCATGGCCATGAAATTTGTGTCAACAATTTTTTTGGATGACTAAGCCCTAACAAGATGAAATGGGGTGAGATTGCCCTAATGAATGATTTACTATATTGATGGATGTACTGGCAGAAAATGCCAAGAAAGGGGACAGTTGGTGATCATGAACTTTAGAGGAACATCATTTTGCTTTTTGATGTCTTTGTTATTTTCTTGTGTTTTTGTTGTTTGTAAGTTATAGAATTTGGTATGTCATTCTTCATGGGATGTTAACACCTAGATTAGAAGTTGGTGGCGGAGTGTTGTTTCCTAGATTTTCTTTGGTTGTGTGAGGAAGATGATGTGAAGTTACTGAATGGAGGAAAAATGTGTTTAGTGGGGAAAGGAGATAAATACCTGATGACAACTAAAGTTAAACATTTTGGTTTTTTGGACTCAAATTCATTTCAATTTCATTTTGTTGTTTAGAAGGTTTCAAGAGGAATGCCTAAAGCTTGTGATTTTAACTAAGCTACTCATGTTTGCTTTAGGATTTCTATTGTGCTAAAGCTAGGGAGCAAAACATTAAGAGTCTATGTGTCAGTAGAGTTTTTAAGACAAAAGTGATGAGAGGCTTAAAGGGTTATTTGGATTGGCCTTAATCGGGTTCCTACTCAAGTTAAACATGCTTGAGAATTATGTTGGGAAATGGGAAAGACTAAGTACTTGAATGTTTGAACATAAGTTATTTGTAATGGGAAATTTTTGGGAAATTTTGAAAAGACCGTTACAAACATTGCTTGTCCATATCTTTACCATTTCCAAACCAATATCTATATTGAGATTTTGGGAAGGTTATGTGTAGAACTTGTTTGTTGTCAAGATACCTTAATATAAGGCCATGATAGTCCACAAAGAGAGGTAATCCAAAACATGTTAATCTATCAAAGTCCATAGAATCATTTTGTCACTAAGTTATACATAGATGTGGTGATGTTACATTGGTTGTGGGTTTTTGATGTTTGTTGTATTGATGCATTTAAGCATTATTCTATTGTGATCAATGTGTATACAAACTTGTGTGCACCTTTTTTTTGGTGACACTAACACTTCCTTTAAAATCGGCAATTTTTTTCAAACTTTTACAAATCTAAGAAGGTTGAAAATGTTTAGAATTAGCCTTTCAAATCCTTTATGTAGTTTTGAGTAACAAGTTCACCCTCTGGTGTTCTTCTTTTTGTTTTCCTTTGCAAGGGGAATTGTTGGCAAAAATAATTTGATTTTTTTTTCACTTTCTTCATCAATCATGTGCAAGTTAATCAATGCTCAAATAAAACATTTTATATTGCTTGTGTTTGTACCAAGTCCCATAGGAGCATTTTTTGAAGTTGTGTGAGGTGACCACCAATGCTTTAGTTTTGCTATGATGCATCAATCTTTCAATTCAAAATTTAAAAATTTAAGGAAACTTTGTGTGGGTCTCATGAAAGATTTGTACAAAAGAGTTGAACTAGCAAGCAAGGTTGTAATAAAGGAATCGAAACAAAAGTTTTGGTATTGAGCTCATAAGATGTCAATGATAAATGAGCTTGTAATCCATGTTGCCATTGATGATAGCTTTATGTCTAAATGCTCATATGGAATCAAAACAAAAGCTTTGATGAATGGGCCAATGATTTGTAAACATGATAAGTTTTAAGGATTAAGCAAATGTTTTGAAACATTCCAAATTGTTTTAGATTGTTGAGACATTGTTGATTTAAATCTAGTTTAAGATTCTTTGAACTATTATTATTAATCAATTGTAATGCATATGGCTATTTTTTGAGGTGCAACTCATATAACCATTATTAGGTGTTGGCTTTTATGTCACAACTTTGAAATTCTATACAAATTGAGATTTTACTTGTTTATGGTCATGTTTGTGAAATGAACTATTGTTAAGAGGATTAGGGGTGGTGATGCAGGATCATATATATATACTTGGGATTGGATTGGTTTTTTTAAGCCTAAATAAGATGTCTACCTTAAAAGGAAATGACTTATGTGATTATGAAACTAAACATTTATGTGAGTTTTTGCTAAGCTTGGTGATATTGTGTTTTGTTCAATATGTTGTGTAAGCATGTTTTTCAAAGTCATTAATTTTGTAGATGCACATTAATTTCCATTTCTTTTAAGTGGGTTTTTTGCAAATTGATTGTGTTGTTATTTAATTTAAGAAATTTTGTGCCAAATTTCTACCAAAAAATGATGGGTTTATTTTGACATTTGTAACCAATATAGCCCTTTGGATTATTACCATCATTGTGGGCACCATTGATAACAATTTTTCTTCATACGTAGTTTTCAAAATTCATGTATCATACACATAATGATTACAATCTCCATTAGATTTTTGGAATGTTTGGGATATTGATATTATCTATTAACCTAATGTTTTATAAGATAAGATTTTATCATATTGTTAAAATTTTGGGGTGGCTGGGGGGTAAATTAGTTGGGCAATAACTTGAAATTTTTATAATTACCAATATTTGAGGAATGTGCAAATCAATGGTTTAGTGTGGCAAATGAAAAATTGGCACAAAAGAAGTTATGAGTTTAAATTGAATTAGATGACACAAAATCTAATATAAGTTTTTTTGGGTGTGCACATAAGAAAGAATAACACAAGGGTTGAAACAAGGTAAGGTTACTATAAACAAATGCACACAACACTAGATCAAACCTTTAAGCAAAGATTCAAAAGCACCATGATTTTATTGCATATTCTATTTTTTATAATTAAACTCCAATTATAACCAAACATTGGGGGGTTAGTTGGGCACAACAAAAAAAAAATACAACGATGATAAATCTCAATTCATAAATAGGGAAGAATTTAGAAGTTAAGATTTTTTTGATCCATGTTTTCAATGGTTTTAACTTCATCACACCATAAAACACAAATTTATTCTTCTTTTTAAATTATTATTTCATATGCCACATATTTCAGACGTATTTTCATTGTTTGTGGATGGATGTGTTTGGTTTTAAAATAGAGCCAATATTTTTCCTTTTCGAATTCCTTCCTTGATTTAGTTTTGGGTGAACCAACACCTACATTGGTGCCAACTTATAAGGATGGATGACCTAACCACTCAAAGGTGGATGAAGAGTTAAAGAGAGTAGGTATTATAGGTTAGGGTAGGTGTTGTAATGTAAAGTACCACACGAGTTCAAGTTAAGTAGGTAAAGCTATTTGGAAAAGGTTAGCCCAATTGTAGTCATTCAATCCAAGAGATTTTTTCATTTTGAAAAAACATTCCCACATTTTGAAACACACCATATTTATGAAACTTGTTGCCATCATTATCAAGTTTGTCACCATAGTTAGCAAGCTTATTGATGTTGTTGGCTTTAGCCAAGTTCATTAACATCATCACTCATTAATCTTATTAACGTTTAAACTCGTTTCAACCTAGTTAAGCTTTGTTTCATGTTGTGATTTCACTTACACCAAGATTTCTTTATGTTCTACATTGAGCTTTGCCATGCTTTGCTTCACCGACACAATTTTTCAATAATGAAATGTGACACCAATGTTTCAACCTATTGCAACATTCTAATATATCATGAGATCTTTAACTTGTTGCCAATACTTTAGCTACTTTAGTTTGTTGCTAAGACATGTTACTCCAACCTAATATTGCAATATGTTTTCTTCAACCTATTGTTTCAACTTGCTACTATGATGTGCAAGCTTGAATGTAATAACAAATCAACAACTACATGTGTTTTAACATTTACAAAGTTTACTTCAAGTAATTTTAATTTTTTTTGGTGCTACTATGGTTAATGGGCAAGCTAGTCTTTAAGATTAAATAAGATCTAGATGGTATTTTGACAACTCCTTGTTATCGATGATAGGCAAAGGCATTTATTGTTTTTTAATTATCTACCTGTAATGAAACTATTAAATTTGGTTAGTTCTAGAAGGATGTGATGACAATCAACTTGCCATCACATTTTTACAAATTCAGAGGATGAGATTTGGAGTGAATTGGATCACATTTCTAAAAGGTGGTAAGTAGAAAATCAACTAATTAATTTTGGTTAATTAATTGACCAAGTAGCTATTCTTGGCAAAGGGATTATTTGGGGAGTTCAACTAATTTGTAGGAGAAGGAAGGTGGGAAGGTTGGGATATTTAAAGTTGAGGAAATCTTCTTTGGAAAACCATATTCTCATCTTAACTTTCCCATTCTATGTGTGTGAAAGCTTAGAGAAAATGTTAGAGGAAGTTTGGAAAAAAAGGAAAAACATTTTTGTACTAGGGTTTTTTGGGAGTAAAAAAATGTGGAGATTTATGGATATTACTACCTTGCATTTCATGCATGTTTTTTTCATGTTTCCTTAATGTAGATGTTTGTGTAGGAACTATTTTATGTTCTCTAAAAATGGGTTGCATTAAGGTAAACACTCTTATTGCGAGGTTGGAAACATGCTATAAGAAAATAAATGACCTTTTTGTAAACTAAAAATGAGGTTATAAAAGGGTTTTAGGGTTTGACAATAGTGTACAATCAATAGACAAAATGATAACAACAACAACAACAATGCATGCAACATTTGTTTTTTCATGCTTCCATTTTTTTTTTGGATTTTGCCTTAGGTGGGGTTGGAGGTTGGAAATGATGTTGCAAGAGGGGTTGTAAGGCTTGATGGTAGTATATAGGTAGGCACCAAGTAGCAATTCCTACAACATTTAATTTTGTGTTTTTATGATTTTCTTGGGACTTGTACTAATGGTATTTCCTTATAGAAAAAGAGATAATTATTACTTTATAGTTTTTGTTTTTCTTATGTCAAGATTTCCAATCCCATGTATTTGTTTTTTCTCCTTTCTTTCCATTGTCTTGTTTTCTTGGCAAATAAGTTCCTCTGGTTGTCAAAACTTGCCAAGCCCTAGAAGGCCATATTAAAAATTATTTATTTTTGCTTGTCAATTATCAAGTTTATTGTCATCTTGTCCCTTTGTTACATTTCATATTTCACTTCTAGCGAGTTATCAAAAGGTAAAACAAGTGAGCAAAAGAAATCATCAAATCGCATCAAGTATAATTTTTTTTAAAGAATTGCATCAAAATCAATTAATTTTATACTTTATGCAAATTTTTAGTGCAAATGCAAAAAAACCTTTATTTAGATATGCATTGGCATAATAAGCAAAGCCTTCTATGTGCATGGTTAAACTTGATGCTAGTACATGACCTTGTTGTAGACTTGTGACATTTGAATAAACATTCACTAAACAACATATGCCTCTTATGTTTAATGTTATACCTAACACATTTACATGATATGGATACAAAATGTTTTTATGTGGATAGGCATTAGCATAAAGAGTGAAGCGTTACATGTGCATGGTTATACTTGATGTGATTACATGATGGTGTTGTATACTTGTGCAATTCGAGTAAGCATTCACTAGATTGGAATGAACTTCATGCATTTGATGTTATACCTTATACATTTACTTGATCTAAATACAAAGAATATCTATTTGAGTACCATTTGCATAATGGGTGATGCATTTCATGAGTGAGGATGTATTTAACAAGTTGATAATTGTTCACAAATTGAAATCAATACATGATGCAAGGCTTTAACTTGCTTTAAATGACTCCAATAGGCATTTCACTTTTTCAAACACCTTGTTTCCTTCTTCTTTTTTCCATGATAGCCAATGGTTATAAAAGATTTTGTCAATGCTTTTACAAAGGGTACCACAGTCAAAGTGAGGCATTTCTAAAATAAGCACCTCTTGGTTTTGCCTCAAGTAGGCACTTATTTGAGGAATGTCTTACTACTCCTCAAGCATTACCTTACACAGTCATTGTGATTAATAAATCAAAGTTAATCACATTTCTTTACAGATTCTTGTGAAAAACATTTTATAATATGCACATTTACCAATCCAAGGTCAATTTCACACTATTCAAAACTTGAACTTCATCCAATTATTGCTTATATGCCATTATATTGTTGTTGGTGGATCTATGCTTTAACTCGAGGTTAAGCTCTTGAGGCTAATCAATGTATGTTCCTTCCTTATATTTGTTCATACTAATATCACCAGAAATATATATATTTTTAGCCCAAAGGTAACCCACAAGTGCACAAGTTCCCCAAATGTCCCAACAATCATCTACCCTGGGTAGCTTAGGACACACATGGCAAGTAAAACACTAGATCGTGGATTAGGTAATCCATTTGAGCTTGCTGGTTACCCTGAATAGTCTTGGCATCAAGCTGACATGTTAGTACATAACCAGTGTATTGGGGTCATGATGCATCCACATGCTGATCAAGTTATGGATGTAAAGTGATATCGAGGTCCAAGAATGGCAATAGTTAACCTACTATGTGATATAGCTGAGGCATGAATGTCCAATGTGAAAGACACACATAAAACTAGTACTAGTTTTTGTAAATTTTCTACAATTCTTTAAATTGTCACCCAATAGAGATATATGTAAAGTCAGGAAAAGATAGCACTAATACCCTGAGTTTAGTCATACACAAGGTGAGATTAAAAAATTACCTGCCAAAAAGTACATTGGCATTCAAGGAGGGGGGGTGAAACTTAGAAAACCATCAATTTTGATGGTTTTTTGAGTTTCAACCTACCCAAAAAAGAAAGATTGCTTTCGGTTGGCCAACTCAATTGATTGGTCCACATGTGGCATATACTACACTTACAATTACAAATAAATATTTTTTTTCCAAAATATTTATTTATTTTTAAAAAGGAGGTTTGATTGTCTCCAATTTTATATTTCAAAATCTCTACAATTGAAGAATAATTACATAAATGAAGCCTTATGTTTTGTGTTTGTAACAATAACCTAATGGTTGGGACAATGGATAGCTCCTCACAAGTTGAAAGTTCAAATTTCAAAGATTTTGACACATACTAGTAATTTATTACATTTTCAGCAAAACCTTTTGTGAATTATTTTGTGCCAAACATCAATAAACAAATATGGTTCCTTTATGTATATTGTCAATTATTTATTAATTATGGCTGAGGAGAAGCAAACATTAATACTAAATTTGGATGTGATAAATATTTCAATACAATCCATTGATGGAGTTGGTCATGCTTATATTGACCCCATGAAATGTTGAATTTGGATTTATAAGACCTTGATTTAGACTTGGGACAAGATATGTATAATGTGTAACAAAGTTATATTTAAAATAACCTTGCCTTTAGACCTTTAATGCCCAAAATTCATTACAAAGGACCCACCTTTGAAACTATTGTATGGTTTTGTCTCCTCTTGGAATAGGTGCAACTTGGAACTTGGAATCAATTTTTTAATATTAATTTTGGAAAAAAAAACTATTTCATTAGTATTATGTATTGAGGATAATATTTTCAAATAATAAATATAGTTGTCAAGAATGTTCACCCAAAAGAACAAGATGGCCTTGCATGAAGGCACTTTTACACTCTTTGTTCAATACTTCCTACATAATGAATTTTAAGAAAAAAATCAGCAAATAGTTTAAAAATAAAAAATAATGTACCTTTTATAAATATTGGATTCTTTTGATTTGTCAAATGGATATGAAATTAATCAAAAATCAACACCTTGTAAACCAATCTTTTTTTCCAAAATATAAAGGTGTGGTACATACAACTTCATGTGGAGGCATTAATAGCAAGTTGAGAATGTAAGTGGTAAAAAACCTTAGAATCTATTTTAGTGAGCCAGATTGCAACTCGTTAGGAAATTAAACAATCAAAATAGGAAGCAATTCTCAAAAGCATAAGATAAAATGTGTTGGCAAAACATTACTTTTAATGATAAATTGTGTGACAATCAACTAAATGCAAAGGCAAGAAAAGTGGCAAGCATTTGCACGTTGGAGTGGAACTTGCAATATTTTATTTGTTCATAAATATGATTTAACAACATAAATCCAAACTAAATAAAACATCATCAACATAAGTAGAAAAAAACACAAAAAAAGTTCAAAGAAACTATAAAAAGGAAGACTAAGTGGCAAGAAGGCTATGATGAACCTTGATCTTTACAAATTCTACCAATTGCAACTTATTTCAAACTTATACAAGTCACACACATTAGGACCATACCTACATTAATGGTGATCTTAAAGTAGTAACATGGTTGCTTTACTTAGTGATATTAAAGAAGGAAGTTCCAAGATCAAGTCTCCTTTCATTGATAAAGGATGTTCATTTTCACTTGATCATCTTTGGGCCAATAAATTTTTCAAAATAAAATTAAACTCTTAGTAAAGTGTAATGTCCTTGCATGCTTGTTTAATGCAAGGATTAAGTTAGTACAAGGCCAATACTAAGGATAAATGATGCCCACTACATTCATCAATTATCACACATGCGGCTTGGTTGAACACTCTAGTTAAAAGGCACTTCTTATGTAATTGTTATTACTTGGCCATGAAATCAGAAAACACAAATTGGATATTTGTTGTAAGATTAATCCACCAAGAAATCAATGACTAATCATATTACAATCATGTAAGTTTAAGAATGTTTTGAAATGTTTTTCACCATACTTATTATTTGGGTCAGAAAACATGTTGTACAATTTAAGACAACACCTTAATAGTAAGGTGTAAATGAATCACAACTTTGCACAAACATAACGAGTGCAAGGATTATCTCTAACAATAACATGATGCAAATTAACCCCATCACCACTACTTCAATGTCATAAGAATACACAAGGTTTGTTTTTGATACTAGCATAATTTTCAAGTCATCATTCATTTTTACCAACTAAATTACATATTAAAAAAACTTGTTTAATAAGGGATAAAGTGGATATCTATGTAATCTTTAGATTATGAAGTAATTTTAGACCTTTGATTTCAAGCAACTTGGCAAAAATGCCATGTTCAAGATGTGTTTTTAGTGAAGATGAAAAATATGTACATATAATTTGCAACAACCATTCAAACCAAGCAACTAAGGGTTAATATGAAAATTTTGCATAACTAAATTAATGCAATGTGTCACAAAGGACATTATGGTTAAAAGAAGTGCCGATTTATATTTAAATTGAATAACAACAATGTGTAATCATGCAAACACTACAACCCCATTTGATCCAAAATAAATAAACTTGTTGCCAATATAATCAATTATTAAGCCCCAATATTCCATCACATGCTTCATAGTTATTTGGGTGAGGTTATCGATAATGCATTCACCAATTCACCTACCTTAATAATCAACAACAAATGACATCCTCTTAAAACCATCCACAAAATACACATGCAAAAGTTACACCAAGATTGATTGTTAATTGTTGTGACTTCATCACAATTGATAACAAGGTACCGAGTTTTTTGCACAAAAGTTTTAATAGTATTGACGACAAATCCATGCATGTTTTCATCCATCTACCAACCAATGGAATCACACCAATGTTTGCATGATGTGTCCTTTGTTTTCAAGAAATCAAAACAATTACTTCATGTCCTCAATATATGTCAAGGGTCATTTGAGTTTCAAAAGCCAATAAATGACAAACGAATTGAATGAACTTTGAGCTTATTTTTTGTGGCTTCATCAGAAACACACACCAATTCACCAATATTATTCTAGCCCTTATTAACAAATAACCATTCATTCTCAGCATGTTGGTTGTTAATTGCCATGAAATGTTAACCCACAAACATCCAAGGTGTGCAATCTTACAATCAATCTCATTACAAGCTTTATAATGAACCATATTGAGTTGCTCATCACACCTTATCACTATTACTATCCAAAGCATTTTCACAACCCACACCTCCTAGAAAACACAATTTAATTCACATTCTCTTTTCTCACATTTTTTTATGGATAGAGATTTGAAAATTGAGGAATACAATTAAGAGATGATGACAATGATAAAGAAAACAAGAATCAAGCTTTGAAAAGATGAAATGATGTTTACAAAACCAAGAACATCCACATTGAAAAGAAGCTTATATCTAAAACCCATTGGCAATTGTGACATGTTCATTGCAAACACCTTGAACAACATGAAAACATCACCAACTTGCAAGAACACACAAAAAAAAAAAAAAAAAAAAAAAAAAAAAAAAAAAAAAAAAAAAAAAAAAATATAAAAAAAAAAAAATTAAAAAAAAAAAAAAAAAAAAAAAAAAAAA
>Ga0209611_10006714_pt1 | contig 18718 bp, 12 predicted proteins | sample S1TSphgellanicum_3_FD_187693 | JGI IMG/M metagenome (GOLD analysis project Ga0209611, IMG submission 187693) | Host-associated microbial communities from peat moss isolated from Minnesota, USA - S1T2_Fc - Sphagnum magellanicum MG (SPAdes) (version 2) | ecosystem: Host-associated > Plants > Peat... | reverse complement strand
TTTTCCCTTACTCTCACTCTTTTCCTGGGCCTTTTTTTTTCTCTCTTTTTCCTTTTTTTTGAAATAACACACCTGTGCATTATGCACAGGGTTCACACTAGTTATATTAAATCTCAGTATGAAATGCTGAAACTCAGCATTTAAGGCACAAATTGGAGAGTAATTATAGTAATTATACAGGTAGGAGCAGCGAAAATATATGTAGCAGCCAAGGAGGCGCTCAGGAAAAAGGAGAGAGGGGGTGAAACTCAATCCACCACCCAAATTAGTGGAAAAACTAGTTTGGGTCCTAGTTATTTCGAATTGTAAAATTTCATTCCCAGTTACACATGTGATGGCCTATTATGCCGAAATTGGCCATTCTCGCCCCCTAATCGCCTGACTTTACAGATAACTTTTAATATGGCTGAAGTAATGATTTAAAAATTAAAATCTCCTTGTTTAGGATTTCTCTATTAAAGATACCTTGGTAAAGGGTTTTTTTAAAAAGGTACTCAGTTCTTAAAGGCTAACTTTTCCTCCACAAATGCTTGTCAAATCCAAGTCATTAAAAATTTGAATTTGAGCATATTTAACCATATTAAAAATTCTCGTTTGAAGGTACTAGGATCTTTGTTGGATCACATTAGAAACATCCTTTGAAATTATTTTTGGGTATTACACCCACCATTCAAAAAGGAGTCTACTCAGGATTTAGGAAGATCCCAAGATTTGTTTTCCAAAAATCTATAATCAGTTGAAAGGAAGCTCAAAAATTTCACTTCAACTTGGGTTGAGTCACAGGTTGTCTTGTCTTTGAGATAGAAATTATATACTGTAAAGGAAGAATGAAACTTCCCCTGAATCCGGAAGGACAGTAGCTACGGATAGTAGCTAAATATAGCGAGGACATCGTGAAGCTTCCCCTTAATCCGGACGGACAGTAGCTAAATATAGCGAGACTTGCACATGCTAGCAATTTAGCTTCATGGGGAGGGACGAAAAGGTGTAACAAAAGAGCAGGCGCGCTCTTGAAGGGAATGGAGCAGCAGTTGTATGGCAGTAAAGGTGAAGTGCCCGGGCTTATAATAATTGCAGCCCCAACTACCCAGGCCCTGTGTTTCTCCGGGCGTCAGGACGAGGATGGTATGAGATTAAAGTGAGATGCTATGGAGAATATGTTGGGGAATACATTGGGAACTTGGGCAACATATTGGGAACCCATTGAGAACTTAAAGGGAACACATTGGGAACGAAAGAAAAATGAAAAAAAAAAATCCTTTTGGCTCCCAGCAAAGCCTTGGGTGAGCACCTAATAACAATTTAATTCAGTTTCCATGGCCACAAGGCATTTCACTCCTTCAAAATGGTCCATTCTGTGAAGCAAAAGGCCCCATGCCAGATTTTGCTGGACTCCACAGAGGGGTGTAACCCCAAGGTAAGTGGGTAACTGAAGCACCTAGGTGGCATCCTAGGTGGCACACACCTGTGCATTAGGCACGGGGTTCACACTCGTATAAGTGTAAAAAAAAATTGAAGTCTGGACTCCGGTTTACTGGGACTGGTTATACTTACAGTTCTAGATGCATCTACCTTAATCGACCATACATATCAAACTGGACGGTTCAACTCATTGACCCTGGTGGTCTTAGTAGTTGGGGGTATACGGCTGTTGCCCGAAGGTTGTTCTGAATCTCTGAATTTACATTTGGGGGCATCCCGCTGTTGCCGGAGGGGTGTTCCGAATCTCCGAATTTACATTGGGGGTATCCAGCTGTTGCCCCAAGGTTGTTCCCAATCGTTGATAAACCAGCAACAGAATCTTTGGACATTGTTCTTGCACGCCATCTGGACTAGCCACATAACGACAAAAGAGAATCTCGTTGAATTGAATCCACCCCTTGTGAATTGTTAATAAAGCACCACTGCCCTCGTCTGATTAGTATACACACAATTCAGGTCGGGTGGGGCCGTGGCACCACCCATTTCACCACCCTTTGCTATCAACCCATCTTTCCTTGCCTACTACGTCACCGCCCACTTTACATAAGGAGTCAAGGCCAATGTTTAACTCAAATCAAGCATTCCTAATTGGTGTAGAAGTTGAAATCAGCCCCTAACGGCTTTACACTAGGAGTCAAGGTTGAAATAGGAAAAGATCTTTTCAATCTGCCCCCAAGTTACTAATAAATGCTGAACTTTATGGCCTGTATTGGTCCCATGCAGTGCTTTTTTTGTCGCCAGAACTAGGCAGGATTCCAAAAAAATCTACTAGTCCACCAGGACAGTCGCCATTTACTGTTAATTAATGCTGAGGATCCTAGCCAGTGCCCCTACTTGAGGAATTTGAAAAAAAATACACTGGTCGCAAGGCTGAAAAAAGGATACCACCGAATTTGGGAAGCCAATTTGCAACCCTTGGGGCCAATGTTTGGGCCAGCATTTATTAATATCCGGACTTCAATGTTCTAGCATTTATTAGTAAGTTGGGGCCTAAAAACAAGCCAAAAATGCTCAAAGGTGGCACCAAGTTTTTTCAGGCCTGGCTCGTAGTGTAAAGTGAGCCTAAGACAGTACAATAAGGGAGGAAAGTGTGTTGGGGGAGGGGAGGAGAATGGGTGTTTGGGTCCTTTACACTTCACAAGTGGCCCATATGCAACAAAAATTCCAGCCACAACAAAACGTACCTAAGTGGATGAAAGGATGGTGGAAGTGGAGTTGCAACTTTGATGGCCACACATGCCCCCCTTCCCCACCCCACACACACATCTGGATTCTGGAACCTTTCCTTTACTACAACACCTATTGTTCCTACATATATCTGGTGGTGAAATAACAGCCCTCACACACATGTGTCTGGATGCCAGTGGCTATGAACCCTTCCTTTACTACGACTACCTCTCAACACTTCAAACATTTCTTCCGCACACTTCCACACACTCGGCCCATTTGACAACTCAATAACTGAAAGCCAGTAGCTATCGGCCACAGTGTACCAGTAGTACCCACCAGGGCACCATGAAGGATGAATGATAAGTGGTCAGGAAACAGTTATCTGTTGGTTGGGTTCCAGTTCCTTGGCTAACCATGGTGGTTAGCTCAGTTGCTTTTTGTAACTATCTACCTACTAACAACCCACAAGCAGGTTGTTAGTAAATAGGTGGTAAAAGCAGCCCTCAGCTACATATAAGCCATCTACTTACCTAGTAGTTATCTATTTTCATACCTATCTACCTATACATTAGACATATTTCTTACGGGATTGGTTACCAAGGTCAAACCATATTCTAACTCGGTTGAGGTTCATCCACAACTGAGTAATAACAGGCATTCAGTGGATGGTGCACTGGTGGGTGTTGGCTCACTGTGGCTCTAGCTATCTTGGTTTGTTTGAAGTTGCTAAATAAAGGTTATCTCACCTCCTTTTGATGGGTCCCAATGGGGGTAATTTTTGGGGAAACACGTTAGAGGATTGGAATCTTAGTAGCTATGATACTACTCAAGACAAAGTTTGAATCTCATGAAAAAAAGTGTTCAAGTGTTTGAGGTTCTTGTGGTCACCACTCACAAGATTATTTGAAAAAGCCCAAAAATCAATCTGAATCCCAGGAGATTCTGGCAACCGTTTGAGGTTTGCAACCAATATTAGTATGGAGAATCAATGAAATTATATTATCATAACTTGCCAAACTTGTGAACAGAGAGGATCTCTTTGTTCTCACATCAACTTGGATACCATGCTGATAAAAATGCAAAGTAATGGATTGAGTGGAGAGTCGTCCAGGAGACAAGGAGAACAGTTGACGAGTGACCTCTGCATAGAGTATGTGAAATTGTTATCATGAATATGATAGACCTTTGAAAGAGTCGTAGTCCATGATAAGCTGCAGAGTTGCGTGCAAGAGTTGTCAAATCTTTTAATCTTTTAAACATGTACAAGATAGTTACAACTATAATTAAATGATAGGGTCTTCTCATGGAACCTCATTTAGCCAAGTAAGAATTAGTTATGGGTGGGACCTTGGGAGAATCACTTAGCCATACGTAGACTTGAACTTATCCACATTCTCCAGTTCAACCTTTTGGAAAACCAAAGAAAAATAGACAGAAGGAACGCATTAATCAAGGGTGGGAAATCCCCTAAACTTATCTTTGATATTAGAGTTATCAGGAAAGTAACCCTGTCTTCACCGTCTTTGGGCCCCCTTTCACCCCCTATCTCGCCTTTGAGTGGTATCCCCAAAGTAAAGACATTTTAATAAATCTCAGTATGAAATGCTGGAACTCAGCATTTAATGCACAAGGTCCGAGACTAAGGTTCGAGACTAATTAGAGTAGTTGGACAATTAGGAGCAGTGAAAATATATGTAGCAGCAGTGGAGGCGCTCAGGAGGAGGCCTTCCCATATGCAAAGGTAAATTTTGGGCCATATGCTTGAAGGCAGTTCCAAGGGTCAAAGATAATACAAAGACTTTTCAACCCACAGAATGTTTCGTGGACCTGCCTTTGCCATGGCCATTATCTCTTGGCACACAAGCTTACATTGTGACACATGTGTCCTTTTAACTTGGAATCCCCCAAAAACCATGTTGTGTGGGCAGCCTTGGTTCTCAAAGGCCAGGCCCACCAGGGTTTATGATCTTAACCTTACTAGGGATAAATGAAAAGATATTGAAGATGAAAAATAATAGGTAAAAATATGTCTATTTTGTGATATATATTAAGGAAGGTTGTTTGTTTGTTTGTCACATTCAGGTCTCTCAAATCATGGCACCCCTCCACTGCATTCTTTGTACCATGGAAAGCCCTTGATGGGTATGGGTGCATGGAGGTGGTTTCATGACATTTAGACCAATGGTGTGGGAGTTATTGAGTATTAAATAATTTTGTCATCAAAAATTCAATAAATACAAAACGAATTTTTAAGGGGGAACTGGCTCCACTCTTTGTATTGTTGGAAAGCCCTCGAGGAGTAGGACTTTCTGACAACGGTTTCATACTTTTGAAACTTAAGGTGCAGGAGATATTGAATTTTGGATATTTTTGGCATTGAAAATTGAATAAAAATTCAAAATAAATTTTTTAATGAAAATATGATTTCATACTTAAGATGAAGAAGGTACACCATTTTCACTTTCCAAATTCATTCAATTCGGCTGAGGGTTCAGGTAGAACCCACCCTAGTATATCATGCATCTACCTAACAGTTGATGGAATGGTCTCGTTTCACATGAACCATCAACCTGGCTAGTTAATTCCTGCTCAAGCATTAGTTAAATCTGAACCCTAATCAACCCTAATTAAGTTAGGATAGAGTAGGATAGCTGTAAATTATTTTCATCAAAGTGTTCACATACTTTGTTGAAATGTTCACATCCTCTTTTCCCAATTTAAGCAATTCCACAGCTGCTGAGAGGAACAAGGGTTGGTCTTAGGAGGTTCTAGAAGTTTCCCAGGCCAGATCAAATCATATTAGGCTAACATAGTTAGGACTCAGGAGTGGCAAAGAAGGTATCACAAACACACTGGCCCTGCCAATAGATAAGATGTTGTACATCTACTTACTGTGTCCACACTCTGAACACCAAAAAAATCCGTTCCAATCTAAACAGTCTAAACACTTTCACAAAAGAAACCGGTTCACCTAATGTGAAACCAGTTCTAATACGGTAATACTTGCAAAAGTCGGGTCGAATGTTATAGTCCCTGCCCACACAGGGCCCAACAAACATAGTTTGCAGTTAGGAGTTAGGAGGAAGTTGAAAGGTGGGGAGAAGTGCTAATTCTGGCCAAAACTGTAGCAACATTTGCTAGATGGTAGTTGAAGATATTTCCTACCAATATTATGCAAAAGTTGCAACTGAGCCTAAAAGTGCAGTGGACCATGATGGAGGGAAAGAACAGGAAGGCAGGGTCTATTTTTGGTTGCCAAACTCCACATATATGTCTATAATTTCAGACCATTCTCATCAACATGATTTCATGTTCATCACTCTGGAGTCTGTGTTGCTCAATCCGAAACTTGCAAATGACCCAACAAGAAGATCTTGAACAAAATAACACCTGAGTAAAGCAAGAGTTTACACTCTTACAAAATGCACCCAGAAATAGTTCAGGATCTTCATCATTATGATTTATTTTGGTCTCTCCCTACGAACCCGCAATATTCTCCATGGTTAAAGTGGGCGTGGAACACATTTGGGATTTTTTTTTCAAATGCCCGAAACAACATTGCCCTTGACAATTAACTCATGCCAAAATGGATTCTGGATAGATTCTTAAGAAAATGGAACACATTTGGGATTTTTTATGCTCCCACAATATTGTCCTTGACATTAATAGCCTAAGCAAAAATGGGTTGCACACAAATAAGAAAATATTTCGTAGAGATTCAATGAGGCAAGCCAAATATCAATCATTGGTCACAAAAAGATGTGAACCTGCAACACTTTATTCCAATCCACAATTGACACTAACACATAGTGAACATTTGTCAAAACAAAGGACAAAATGAAAACTATTTGGAGCAACTTCACCCATGCCCTTTATTTGGGCCTCCAAGAGAATTGTTCACATTCATGATGGCTTATGGACTTTTTCTCAAGCCTCACCCATAAAAATGAAAATTGGGTGAGAGATTGCTTAAATGAAATCACTTCTACCGGATCATTCTATATAACAAGTCATGCACAATTATTATACAAAGGCCACTTCATCTTGTGCACATTAGTCAATTTTTTTCCACTTTCAAATATTAGCAATATTTGCACCAGCAACCCATGACATGGTGCCAAATTTGGCACAAGCCATCAAATGATCTAGCAGTAGGTGGCAGAATAGATCAATTTTTGGAGTTTTTTGGCTATGGGCCTTTTTTTAAATATATATCTAAAAGGCTACTAGATATTTTGTTTTGTAAAAAATTGAAGACTACATTTTTCTTCCAAAAGTGGTTGTCCAACTTATTTTGTGCAAAAAAAATACAACAAACTAACATCTCTTTGGAGTTGTTTAGCTTCACAGACATTAGCACCAGTACATGTTTTGGCTCCATGCCCAATTGATGTTGCAGGTTGCACAAAGCAGAATTTGCCAATTAAACTTTTCAACAAGCATTAAACCAAAGTTACAACAATGTTGAATGAATATATGATTAAATTATTGTCACATATGGAGGAATTGAACCTCTAAACTACTCATTAAAACATAAGTGGCATACAAAAATATACAATTTAATTTTATTATATGACTTTGAAATTATACAAGAACATAGATAAGTAGTAGGTACTTACTACTTACTATTATTGGCACATTCAAAAAACCAATGAGAAAAAAACAAAATAGCGGGGTAGTGGACCATGGCCTTTGAAAGTCAAAATGTGAACCCAATATCATCCATTTGAAGGTTAAGCATGAGCAAGTGTCCAAAGCACACATGTATAGCTGTAAAAAATTAGAGTTAAATTTGCAATAGAATTTTTTAAATGGCTTAACATCATGAAAATTTAAGGATTCATTAAATAAAATGTGAATCAAAATTGAAGGATACAAAAAACACATTAAACATCACCATACCACTTCTTTCACTCTTTCAAGACTCAATTGCATCCTTGTATGAATATGCATTTTAGGTGAGGAATTGTTGTTGAAACATTCTAACAACCATGGGTGGATGAGGACCTAGTCTATTTTGGAGGTTGGATTTAACGAATTTTAGACTTGAAAAACATCGTTTATCTTCCACATTTCCCAAAACGAATACACTACCAATTTCGACCTATTTGAAATATTTGAAAAGATTATGACATAACACTTTGGAACTTGAAATTGTGCGACACAACCAAGTGAGTGGATTTATATCAAGGGGATAATACATGGCAACCTTAGCATCGGCTTTCATTGTGATTTTTAAAAAACTTTTTTACATGTCAAGTGTTGAACGATAGGATCTTAGGAACCAAATTTTGTTGTTCACTTGGTTCCTTAGCCAAGGTCATTTAAGAACTTGCATAGTGCAACTTTAAATTCCCAAGATGCTTTGGGAAGGAATCCTTAGTTTTTTCCTAAAGTCAATATTATGCATAAATGATGCCAAATGCATCAAACACTTCATGAGAAGGGAATTTGTTTAGTTCAACTAATAATTATTGTGCAAATTTTGTCACAATAAAGACACATTTATGTGGAAAAAAAGAAGGAAAAATAACAAACAAGTATTTAATTTAATTTGTTTTTGCCATAGTAGAGAAAAATTCATGTGAACAAAAAATTGCAAGACAATCCCCAAAGCAATGAACAAAGAAAAACAAATTGAAAAAACAAGAAAACTTGAATGGCAAACCTATGATAGTTGTTGCCACACCATTTGCACACATATTTTTACCTTCTTTTGTCACAAATGATTCTTCCCCAATCATTTTCTCAATGTATAATAAATTTCATTTTCATTCATATTGAAAATCAAATGTTCAATAACAAATTTTGGCATTGGGATCCATTCCAAGGTGATGTTTTCATGAGAACAATCTAACAATGCATGATATTCATAGAACATGTCAACTTGAAACCTTGTGATAGGATCAACAAATTAAAATTACAATTGTGCTTGACAAATCTTGACCACACTAACAAACATTATTATGTGAATGTAGTTCATTAATCCATGTATAGTGGACCAATGAATCCACTACATCCCCACTAAGTCTTGTTCAATAGGACCATTGAATTCATTCAAAGTTTAGTGAAATCACTTGGTGTATATGGACACATTTTGTTGTAGTGAAATTAGAGATCAAATTATCATTCCCTTGAAAAAATTTGATCAAACTATTGATTGTTTCCAAATAGGGAAAATATTATACATTAAGGACAACAACATATTCAACAAAGTAGTCAAAGTTGGTTGTAGCTTAGAATTGATGTTGATGTACATGTCCATGCCCATCATCATCAATAGAATTCGATATTCAACCATCACCCTCTTGGTTAAACTTAACATACAAATTCATTTTGTCTTCACATTTTTTAATATTTTAAAACCTTTTAATTTCCATGATGCTATTCAATTTTGTGAGTTTCAAATGGCATTGGGGTTTATTGTGAAAATATTATTATAAAGACTAAAGCAAACCCTTCATTCGACGCACCAAAGGAATCACACAAAAATCTAAATAATCAATTTTTTTATGAGATACACATTGAACCCTTAAAATAAAAAGGGCCCATGATTGTCAAATTCACATTATGAGATTTAATTTGGTGCCCTAGAAAATGCTCACATCATTTGCACCAAAAGCAATGAGTTTTGGTGTGATTTCATTTTGGCTTAAACCTCCTTCTTGCAAGAAAGATTCCATAATGTTGAAATCAAATTATCCACACTAAACCCACCCACCCACCACTTGCACCATTGACTATAATAATAAAATGTGCACCCAATTGTCAACCACATATATAAGTGAGTATTAATACGGTGAGTGCAAGATAACGTAGACTACTTTTCACTTTGCAAGTTTTTGTAGAGTGTCATGCATTAACATGCCATTAACATGCCATAAAAACATCATTACTACCATAGCTTGTGCCATTGGCCCAAATGTTACCATGTCCTCAATTGATTTTCCTTCCAAAACCTGGTTTTAGGGAATTTATTTGAATTTTCAGTGGCAAAAATCACTTTTAAATCAATATCTCCCATATTCTAAATCCAAAAATCTTACCAAATAAATTCCATTAAATCCTTCTCATCAAGATCTTTCCAAGAACACCAAAGGCACATTCCAATTCCTCTGAAATTTTTAGCTACAATTTAATTTAATTTTCAGTGAAAACATAATTCAATATTCATGAACTTTTGCACTACAAGTCCAAATGCCAAGAAACCAAGCCAATGCACCCCTCCTCCTCAAGAACTTTCCAAAGAGACCAAAAACACAATTTGAAGCATCTCAGTTTAGTGGATTTCATAAGTACAAACAAAACAAAAAAAAACAAACAAACAACCTTCCTATATAGATGTCAAATTTCCCATTGAATTAAGATTTTGAATTGAACAAGAAGACATCTACATTTTTTAAAAACATATATTCTCCAAATAGACAGTATTGGGCTTTTGAAGTTGAAAAATATGGACTTGTCTTTTGTTTGTGGTTTTATACAAGTACGATTTTGGTTATGAATTTTGTTTGGGTTGTCATAAAGGGGCTCAATATATGATATATTAAAGAAAAAGTAATGTAGATGCAAAAATTGTTAGAAAAACCTTAACCCAAAAAAAAGAACTTTTAATCATCTTGAAATGGACCTTATTTTCAAAAGTCCATATCATATTCAATTTTTAATGGATTTTAATTTATTTTTCTTAACATCATGTTAAAAATTTATTTAGTTGGTCTTTTATTCACATATTTTTTATTAACTCATTAACCACCTTTAATCCCCCACTTAAACAATGATATCTACAATTTTAACATTATTAAACGGATTTTTTATTGGTTAAAATTGGTCCACCTTACTTTGAAACCACTTGACAATCGTTGTTAATTATCAATGGATATCATTTCATCACAACTAATCAACAATTATCAAACTTTTATCACATTTGCTTTCAATGTTTGTAAAACTTAGGCATAAGTATGTTCACATGTCTCCCACCCAAAAACATCACTCCTATATTTTTTGGGAAAACTTTTCACCTTCATGAATTGAAACAAGGGTTGTAAAACTTCATATTCAAGCACAAGCCTCCCATCACAAACTTAATATCTTATGATTTAATAATGAAAATTGTGCAAAATTCGTTCAATCATGATTCATACGTTTCATGCACCCCAAATTTCACAATCTTTGAAAGATCACATTTGGACTCAATTGAGTTTAGGGCACACCACCAAACAAATTAATCACAAGCACAAAGTAATTTGGTAGGAACGTGTGAATGTTAGAGAAGCCATGACAAGGGATGACTTCATCCAACAACAAAACATTGGGTATTTGGATCATAAACATAAAAGAGGGAGTTGGTGGTTGCATAAAAACCCAACCATTTTAGTTCGGTCATGGGCTTTGCATCATTTAAAACATGTATTTTATTTTCAAAAAGCCAGTGAAACTAATGGAATTCAAGTCCCATCTACTTTAGGCATCCAAACACCAATGTAATTTCAATCCATGCTTACATATGGCCATAATGGAGCAATTTCCATGGATGCCACATTTAACACAAATGATGTGAAATATCATTTGTTCACCTTGATGGGCTTTGATGTTCATCACATTGAAGTGCCTCTAATATGAATCATTACAAGTTGACAAATTGTGGATGATTTGATTGAATGGCTCGAACCTTTGAAAGTGAAAATGTTATCAATCATGCCTAATTGGAGACCAAGTTGTTTCATTATTAATGATGCCCCCCAAGAGTTACATGCATTATGGTGAATATGAATCCTACTTTACTTCTTTCTTCATAATTATGCTCAATGAAGATCAAAAGTTTTCCTTGTCCAAAGTTTTTTTCATTCCTAAAAAGCTTACAATGTACTTATGTATCTAGCTAAGTCTAAAAGTTGGTATGATTTGTGTGTCAATGCTTAGGGTTGTTTGGGCTATAGAAAACATCCCTATCTTCTTTTGTGCATGGCACTTACGTGTAATGGAGAAGATCAAAGATGTTGAAGTCCAATGAATAATGTTTCATGACCTACATGATGTGATGTATATGTTCATCGAGCCCAAGGAAAACATTGAAACTTTCAAAGAATGAGGGAGAGTGAATGTTCTATAAAGTTTTGAACAACATAGTCTTAGTGACTTTTAGACTCATTACTTTTGGACTTATTATTGCCAATTTGGTTTTCACTTGAGATAAAAGGTCTTAGAGGGTGTCAAATTGATTAGTTGGTTTGGAGATTAACAATAACAATTGCATGACATTACATACACACATTTGAAATGAAGAAAATGGGGTTCATAAAAAAACAAGGTTGTGGAATGTATTGTGAGAACAAGTGTACAAGTAGCATCGATCCCACTCACACATGTATCCCAACCATCCTTTGAAACAGATGGTTATTGGATTATAAGGAATTAATGCCTTGCCAATGTGGAATACAAAATGAAATACCCATTTATAAAATATTCAAGTTGCACATGTGAATGGGCATTACGAGGGAATTTTTGCAAGCACCTATTTTTTTCATGGTCATCGATGTTACCCAAAAGGATGTCATTGATTATTGCAGAACATGGTTCAAATCGAATTGCAAAGGTTTGGTAGCCATGTTTGTGGACCCCAAATATATCTTGGATGATTCAGATTCCAAAGATGATGGTGAAGTTAATGGTGATGAAGGGGTCATTGACATTGGTTTGATTGGAACCATGGAAAATGTTATGTTTCCTACAGACAAGGTAGACTTTTGATGATCTAGAAAGTTCAAGTGTTCCTTCGGAAAGAACACTAGTTCGTTTACATCACTCAATGAAAGAGATTACCGAAGAATGCACACAAGGAGTTGCACTTTGTGACCATGCCACTTCAATCATGAAAGTTGTGGCATCAGAAATCCAAAACATTCGCCTCACAAAAACGAATGAATCATTGCATCTAGGAACGTTGTTACATCATGTAGATGATGGTTTAAGGTATTCGGTTCATAGGTTGAAGGATTGGCATGAAACAATGTTCACACACACAAATGTTTATAAGAAAATGTCTTATTAGTAATTATTAATTTTAACATCCAATAGGCATAATATTCATGTAAATTGCTTGTTTAATCATTTTATATTAAAGGTTTATAATATTATTGTGTATCGAATGCTAAAAATATTATTTTGTGCTTCACAATCCATTATTTATGCCTTGGCATGTGTTTTATGTTAACATCAACCCCACAATGTCAAACAAAAATCTAGCTAATGGAAAATACCAAATGAAGGCCCTATTGTTCAAATATAATCACCAAGACAACAACAATGATACCCAAGAATTTGAAACATGGTAGAAAAATGGAAGGTCACTAATGAAAATTTAAATGACACGATGGAAGTATTGTTGTGGGAATAAATTTCCAATGTGTGTTGGGAACACTATATGTAGGTATTGCAATTAGCTCATAAGGTGGGTTAGGTTTCTTGAGGCAAGTATTATGATTGGGGCATTTTTTCCAATATGTATTTGGAAGATTATATGTAGGTATTGTAGTTAGCTCATAAGGACACATTATAAAATGATAATAATATAATACTAATAACACAATATTATTAAGTAGAAATTATTATAAATAAAATAACTATTACTAATAGAAATGATGAGGATGTTATAATATATAATTATTAATAATTGATAATTTTTATTTGCATATCATTGATTATGCTAGTATATTTTTATACATCTACAGGCTTAAATAACACTAGTTAATTTACAAATATCTTAACATAGGCTACATATTAACTATAAATAGTAACAATAATATCTATAATAATAATGAAAAAGTTAAGATCATTACTTTTAAAATTTAGATAAAAATAAGAAATATTAAATTTATTCATTAATAATTGGATAACCTTATGCAATACCTGCACACAACACCCCCCCCTCCCCCCAAGTACTGTGTGTTCACAATTTGTTCCCAAAATGCAATACACACATTCATGAAACAAAACAATTAATATACATGTGGGTAAAGCAAATATAATAATAATACATGTTTATTTCATTATTTTTCATTCAATAAACTATAAAACCTAAACCTTAAGGTGTAAAACCTAAATTTAGACCTAGCTATAACCTAACATTAAAACTTAACTTTAAAGTTTAAAACTTAAAGCCTAAGCCTAAAAATAAAAATAAAAACCTAACCCTAGAACCTAAAACCTAAAACCTACAACTCAACATTAAAATTTAACTATAAACTTAAAACTAAAACCTAGCCCTAAAACCTACAACCTAACATTAAAACCTAACTTTAAAGCTTAAACATAACCCCAAATTTAAAATAGAAAACCTAACCTTGAAACCTACAACCTAACATTAAAACCTAACCTTAAAGTCTAAACCTAACCCTAAACTTAAAACAAAAAAAGTACAACTTAACTTTAAAGATTAAAAACCAACCTTAAAATTTTAAAACTAAACCAAAAACTTTAAAATCAAAACTTTAGACCTAAACCTTTTACCTAAACCCAAAATTGTAAACCTTAAAACCTAAACATAAAGCCTAAATGAAAACCCTAAAACCTAATATTAAATCTAAACCTTTTATTTAAACCCCACATTGTAAACCTTACAACCTTAACCTAAACCAAAAACCTAACTTTAAATTTAAATATTTTACTTAAACCTTAAATTATAAACCTTAAAACATGTAAACCCAAATCATAAATCTTAAAGCTTAAAACCTAACCTCAAATCTAAACCCTCTACCTAAACCCCAAATTGTAAACCTTAAAACCTAAACCTAAACCTTAAATGAAGACCTTAATACCAAAAGCTTAACCTTAAATTTAAATTTCCTACCTAAACCTTAAATTGTAAACCTTAAAACCTAAAGCTGAAATTAAAAACCTAAAACCTAACCTTAAATGTAAACCTACACCCCAAATTATAAACCTTAAAACCTAAACCTTTTACCTAAACCCCAAATTGTAAACCTTAAAAGCCTAAACCTGGAGCCTAGATGAAATCCTTAAAATCAAAAGCTTAACTTTAAATATAAATCTTCTATTTAAACACTAAATTGTAAACCTTAAAACTTAAAGCCAAATCATTAAACTTGAAAGCCTAAAACCTAACCTTAAATCTAAACCTTATACCTAAACCCTAAATTATGAACAATAAACCTTAAATCCATTAAAACTTAAACCCAATAAATATTTTTTAAAAGTATACAATAACTGTACATAAGGCTTGCCAAAAAAATTGTTTATTGGTGCAAGCCCTTTTAAATGAATCCCCATTCAAAAATGCAATACTTGCATCCACCATATTAAAATGTTTAAATGTGTGTAGCCCATATAGGTTTATATGACCATTATGTGAGTATTGCAAAAGAAGAGGAAAAATCCAATGTGTGTTTTGAACCCCCATGTGGGTATTGCAATTAAGAAGGAGAAATCTAGTGTGGGTTTTGAGACCCCATGCAGGTATTGCAAAAGAGGAAAAAAATCCAACATGTGTTTTGAGGCCCGATGTGGGTATTGCAATTGAAGAAAAAAAAATTAATATGTGTTTTGCTAATGATATGCAAAAATTATATACATTGGGGGTTTTGGTGTTTATGGAGGTATTATGGGTTCATTTTTTCAAGCATGTATGTTAAGGTTAAGGCACTAAAATATTGAATTAAAGAACAAAGTGATTCAAAATAATTCTTTAATATGGCCTATGAAACATTACATTAAGAAATGCAAAAAAGATTCATGGAGAATCCAAAATGTAATAATCTACATAGAATTGCACAAAAATGTTCAAAAATTTACAAAAATGCACATAGATATGTTTAAAAAACTCAATGATCGTCATCATTAAAACCATGAGCTTGTCGATAAGCTTTGGCCACTTCCTCTACTTGTCATGCATGATGGTGGGTGAACATTTGGTGATGTTTTACAATATGATGAACTGCAAAAGCCACAAATTGGTCCTTTGTAATTCCACACAACCTAAATCAAAATTTACACAATTTATCAAAAAGAGTTTCAAAATTTTAATAGAACAATTGACTTTAAAGTAATGGAAAGGTTTGAAGATAAATATTGTTTGTGAATGGTCTTTAATGCATAAAATTCAAAGATTGCTTACATTTCTTCAAGTCAAGTGGACTTGTTGGATTCCTGTTCCCATAAGGTGGCATTCCATGCTAGCTTTGCTTTCCTTGCATAAGATAATTTGCATTGGAGGATGGTGTTACCAAGTTCATCATTTTTCTCAATTCGTGAGAATGCATTTCAAGGGTTATATCCCACACCCCAATTAGAAATGCGCAAAATCTTCAATAGGATCTTTGAAGTGAACTTGACCAAAGGTGGCTTAGGGACCTCTTCATGCCCTTGTGTTGCTTCTTCTAAGCAATCCCATTTTAATGCAACTTTTGTTTGTGCATGAGCGATTGCCTTTTGCGCATTTCGCCGCAAAATTGAATGAATATTGTGCATTAAAAACACATTTGAGACATGGATTTATTGGAAGATGCAAAATTTGTATGACATTTTTTCATTCATAAGTTCATACTTCATCCGTTAACACATTTATCCATGTGTCAAATGTGTTTTCAATGCATGATATTCATACAAAAAATGTACAAACTTATGAATGAACGAACTTTGCACAATTTTCATTATTAATTCGTCACATGTTAAATTTGTGATGCCCATTCTATAAACCATGGGAAAAAGAGGCAAATTGAATAATCTTAATGCAACCATGGTGTTGTTAAGCTATTACGAAATTGACAAAAACTTGCAAACATTGAATAGGGCAAAATTACAAGCTTGTTTGTTGTTCTTGTAAACTAAAAAAAGATGAATTACAAGAAGAAAGATGAAGCATCTTGTCACTTCCAAATGGTTTTGTAATTTTTTTGTGATTTATTTGGTGGAAATTTGCTCAAATCAAAACTTATTTGTGTCAAATATGATGACAAATTGATCAGTAACCCAAATGTTATAGGTTTTGCAAGTGATGGACATTGAGGTGTGTTACAACTTGACACCATTGAACTTTGATCGCCCACAATCTCAACATTGTTGTTAACATTGTGGTTAGTAAACAAAAATTTCATTTGAAAGTTTGGCAACAACTTTGATGGCTTAATCACAAATCACCACCAATGATAAAAGTAAGTAATTAATAATGCATGTACATAATATATAAGCACAACAAGATTATGCATGTAGCAACAATATAGATTGCATAGTGCAGACAAAACTTTAAAAAGTAACCTTAAATTGAATTGCATTCATAGTCCATAAAAATTGTAGAATTTAGAACCAATTTTATACATGATTATGAGTTGCATGTTGCAACTTGAAAGAAAAGAAAAGAAAAAACATTGATTACACATGAGGTTCAACGAACATACATTTGAACTTCTAAGAATTGTGATTTGCAACTTTGTACATAACTTAATGAACTCATGGCCTTGGCTCAAATTGCTGAATATTTTGTCACTTTGCAATGTACATACCAAAACACAATTCCAACAACTAACATTGATCTTTAATGATCATGAAAAGTTGTCAATGAACAAAGACATTGAAAAATAAAAACCTTCATTTTAGTCTTGCAAATTGCACACCAAAGATTAGGATTTAGGAATTAGAACCTTGATCTTCAAATTTTTAATGCTTGCAATGTGTAGGCAACAATAACCGTGCTTCAAATTTCAAATCCATGATGCATTGTAACTACCATATTGAAAATTAAAAAACTAAAGATACTAGGATTTTTTTATAAAAGCTATTAATATTTGGTTGCAAGTCCAATTAAAAGGCAACCATTTTCTAGTTCTACCTTTAACATATGTTACACAAAAGTTAGCTATTACTTTAAACCTAAAAAGAAAAAATATGAGACAAAGGGCCAAGAAGTAAGTTCCATTTGAACCTGGGGTGGAAACATGTGAAGAAATATATAAAGTGCAATATATTGGTTGTCAATTAGAAATTATAAGTTAATTAGTTCAAAAATAAGTTTCTGTTTATTTTGAAAATAAAATTATAACTAATATAAGGTATATGTAAATATCTTATATTAGAAAAAATTTATATGTGCATTAAAGATTTAAGGTGTTAGATATCAGCAGGTTCAATTATTGTGAAATAATGTTTTGATTAATTTGTGACTAATAATTTAAGTTTGTAAATTAAAATTTTTTTCATTTTAATTATAATCTATGCATGAAAACATGATAAAATAGCCAAAAAGAGTAGCTTTGCTATGCAAAAATTGGGGATTTCCAATAAAAGGTACAACAAGTAGATGAATTTGTGAAAATAATATCAAATTTTTCTGGGTACATTCTTTTAAAATTATTTTTTGGCATTGATTTCAAAAGTTAAATTGATATATTATGTTTTTGCAATGCAACTGCAAGTACTTGAATTGGACCTTTGATTTTGGCAATTTGAAAAGTAGATTTCAAATATTTCAAAATATTTGAATTGTTTTTGCAAATAATTGTTTATTTTTTCCCAACCCTCAATATTGATGTGGTGGACATTATAATATATTTTTTTGTCAAAGGATTTTGTTTTCATAGCTAAATTCATTCCCAACCCTAAAAAATGAACATAATTTTTGAGGATACTTTTAGGGTACTTTTCCAAGTCCAAATGATATGGTACAATTTTTTTAAAATGCGAGAGAGAGGCTAGAGGTGCTAATGAGGAAATCGAAAGGTTCCATTTCATTTGAGATTTTAAAGGAAGGTTATAAGTTTTGAAAACCATTTTTCCTCCTTTATAAGTAAAAAAATTAGTAATAAATAGTGTCAAAATATCTTACTTGCGCCCCCATGGTTTCATTTTTTGCTTTCATTTCCAAACTTTTTTAGCTTCAAATTTTCTAAAACTAAAAATTTAAATTAATATAGGGTAATGAAATTGGATGCCAAAAAAAATTATAAAAAAATATAAGGTGCTTAAAATATGTACATATTATAAAATTAGATAATAACAAGGTGGGGAAAAATATAAATAAAAAACTTATTACGCACCCCCCCCCCCCCCCTTTAAA
>Ga0209611_10006713_pt1 | contig 18718 bp, 13 predicted proteins | sample S1TSphgellanicum_3_FD_187693 | JGI IMG/M metagenome (GOLD analysis project Ga0209611, IMG submission 187693) | Host-associated microbial communities from peat moss isolated from Minnesota, USA - S1T2_Fc - Sphagnum magellanicum MG (SPAdes) (version 2) | ecosystem: Host-associated > Plants > Peat... | reverse complement strand
ATTCAGATTTTGCTAGAGAGGTGGATCATAGGAGGAGCACCACAGGATATGTGTTCACATTTGGGAGTACAACTATTAGTTGGGTTTCTCAGTTGCAAAAGATAGTGACAATATCTACAACTGAAGCAGAATATGTGGCTATGATTGAAGCTAGCAAGGAGTTTATATGGTTACAAGGGTTATTAACAGAGTTAGGATTCGAACAAGAGATGAATGTGTTGCACAGTGATAGTCAAAGTGCGATACACTTGGCAAAGAATTCGGCGTTCCATTCTAGGACCAAGCACATAGACCTGCGTTACCATTTCATTCGGTTGTTAATCGAGGATGGGGTATTGAAGCTTGTGAAGATTGCAGGGAGCAAGAATCCGGCTGACATGTTAACCAAACCAGTCACTACGGAGAAACTGGAGTTGTGCGCAGCTTCAGTGGGTCTTTAAGGTTGAAAACAGAGAAGAATGAGTGCGCCGTACCTATCCACTAATCATCGAAGGAAGAGGAAGAAATCCACCCGAGTTTTAGTCTTCAAGTGGGAGATTATTGTGTGTGAAGCCTTATCAATTAGTTGCACCGTCAAGCTGATCAATTAGTTGCACCGTGAAGCCTAATCAATTAGTTGCACCGTCAAGCTGATCAATTAGTTGCACCGTGAAGCCTGATCAAGTAGTTGCACCGTCAAGCCTATCTATTAGTTGCACTGTTGTCTAAGTTTAGTAGGAGTTTTTTACTTGAAACTAATTGTAAGTATCTATGTGTGGTGTGGAGTGCCAAGTAGAGAAGTGAGAAATTGTGAGTTGTGTGATAGTTCTTCACTATTGTATTCATTGATTTCATAGTGTGAGTTGAGTGCGGGTGCGCTCCGTGGATGTAAGCTTTTGCTGAACCACGTCAAATCTTGTGTCCTTCGTTTTTTTTGTTGTTTGTGTACATACCCCTTAAGTCGAATAATTTTTTTTTTTAAAATTTCTTTTCTAACACGGTTCCTGTACTTGTGCATTCTCCTGAGGTTTGGGAACACCCTTGCATTGGGCTCACACCCTTGGGTGCCCCTCCCTAAGGAGAAGGCACTGGTAGGGGGAACCTCCCGTACAACTAAACCCACATGTCGTGATAAGCATGGTTCCAGTTTGTGTACCCCAAGTTGCTTCAGTTTGTCCTCTCCTGCAATATTATTTCACTATTGAGATTCCATTGTCCACTTGCAGCAATATGTTATGATAGTGGTGGACTCATTCCAAGCCTACCGGGCCTGTTTGGAATGGGTCAAGACCACTATGGGCCTACTAGAGGCTCATTCCACATCGGAATGTGGCAGCTAGCGCATGTCAAGGTCTACATGGGTCCCATTCTACCTAGGAACACAGTGGCACCAGTAACTATTGCCTTTCCTTTAGGTGGTGAAGGAATTTACCAGGGCCTGTTCCAGAGTATAACTGGTTTTCCCAATCATTAATTCCCATTCCAAGCGTGTTCTCTAAGTGAATTCAAGTTACCAGTGAAACTTATCGCACCATAAGTGGCACTAGCATATGGCTTCTTGCCCACCTGAATAGGAAACTCAAACCAGCTACACATTAATAATAAAAAGATGAACTAAACCAGTAAGTGGCATTACTAAGGTCCACAAAGAGTTACATTATTTGATGATGCATTCCCCCACTAACATACACCATAAGCAGGAATTATACATTATTCAAAAAGCAACTTCGCCATCCATGGTCCATACCTAGTTCACCTACTAGTCCTTAAATATCTGAAAATAATTTTAGAAAGCACATTGCCTATTAAACTTATATCAATAAAGTAATCCTCACATTGGGCTTCATTGTACTCAATCACTCTTCCTTTTTGAGTTATCCATAAGGTTTCAGAAAGTGAGAATCATTCCTCAAAAGTAAGGATCAACATTCTCAAGTGGTCATCATAGTTTTTATTCTAATGATTGTACAATCTACTTAGGTTTCCATCCCTAGATTAGGGGCTGCCTAGAGTAGGGGGCTAACTAGGTTAGGATTTATGTAAGACCAGATTACCTAGGGCACATTTCAAAGCTACATAAGGCCTACTTAAGCATTATCTAAGATAAGGACAATAAATTTAAGTTTAAATAAAAGGTTACATAGAGATTATTTAAAAAGTTAATTCATGGTTGGGTTTCAAAAAGGAGTGTCTAATTGAAAAAGATTTGAAAAGGATAATTCCAGATTTTCACATTGTTCAAGATATTGCAACTATGATATATTGAGAAAACATTTGATTCCTAGTATTAAAATATTGTGAAAAAAAGCTTAAAAAAAGGCCGAATAATTATTTGATGTTATATAGAAGTTTTTCTAGGCTTTTGATGAATTTATAGTCAAATGATTGTCCATATTAAAGATTTATTGTAAAGGAATGTATAAAATGATGCAATTGATTTAAAACTTTTTGTATAGGAAAACCATGTTTCCTTTTATGCAACTACATGTTCATTAGGTCAATTTGATGAAAAAATAAATCATATGAAAATCTCAAAGTTTTGAAATTTTGAAACAAAGGGCTATAAGGGAAATTATTCTTTTATTAAATCATTTGATTAATTATTATATATTCATTAGGTTCACAATCTCTAACTCTAGATTTAGATTGCATGTGCAAAAAATAATCATGCAAAAAAACATGTTTAGTTGATTCTAAAAACCCCTTTTGGCATTTTTTTTGTTTTTACTTGTAAACCTAAAATTTAAGTTAGGGAATTTTTAAAGACTATTAAAAGAACTCAATAAGATTTATGTCTAGGGGCCTATGAATCAACCCTAAGTAGATCATGTTAAGTTTTTCATAAGTAGCCCTTAAGTGTTGAAAATCCACGTTCATTTAGTTAATCTTAGTTAGTTACTAGATAAAAAAAGTAAATTGGTTAGTTTGGTGATTATTTCCTTATTTAGTTTAATTAAGTTTTTTGGCATTGGCTTTTTGGTTAAGTTTATTGGTGTTGGGATCACTTTTTTCACTATTACAAATTTGTTTGTTTTGGGTGTGACAAAAACCTTGGTGTGTTCTTCAATCTATGCTCCATGTGTGTGAACATGTTATTTTGATGTCTTTAGTTTTCTTGCAAAAAAATCATGTATATTTTGCACTTGATTTCTTATTTATTAACATGGCATGAAATCATTTAAGTTGTTTGGGGAAAAGGTTTAAAGAAATCTAGAGTTAAAAAGTCTCTTTAATTAACTTATTTGAAAGTATTTCATTATTTCATAGGAATTTTTCAAATGTAAAAGAGAAAAAAAGAAAGGAAATAATGTGAAGGAAAAGAAAAGGAAAAAGTTACAAGAATAAAGATTATGTAGGTTAAATTGTTTAAATCTACATAGACTTGACTTATTATCAAAAAACGTTCAAGTGAAACTTGGAAGATAAAAAAATATGAAGCATTTTTATTTTCAAAATTTGAAAGAAAGTGGATTTGTTTTACGAGAGATATCATTATGAAGAATTCATAACTTTGCAACCATGAAATGAATGAGTAAATGTTCCAAAAAATTACATAATTGATTATAATCATAGAATATTATATCAAATCCTATGTGAAAAAAGTTGTGGTTATATATTAGTGGTGCATTTGACTAGTGGATCATGATGTGATAACAAGAAAAATGACATTGTTTTTTTATTATAAATTTTCATCCATATGGCATCGATGATCCATAACAAAGTACATGGATGTTTAACATGTCATTTGAAAATGTGATTAGAATAAACTTTTTCAAATATGATTAAATAATGACTATGTAAATGATTTGGACAAAATGATGTGTCATTGCATAAACAATGTGGTCATAAATTTATTTACAATGATTCAAAATAATAATGGCTATTAATAATTTCATATGAGTATAAATGAACATAAGAAACTATGACATGTCTGGAACTGATTTTGATTAATCTTACACACATCGGTAAAATAAGAACCTTTTTTACATTTAAAAAAAAAATACTTGATATATGATCCATTTTAAATATTCAATGTGAATAAATTAGATGTTATACATTAAAATTTTATCATAAAATTAATTAAATATAAATATAAATAAATAAATAAATAAATATTATATGTGTGAAATATTATTATAAAAAAATAATATTAAAATATAATGTGTAAAATGAATATTTTTTTAATTTCCAAAAATTAGTTAATATATTGGGCCGGAATTTTAATGGTCTGAATATAATCTAAATATATATATTTAGATAAAATTGGTTTATAATCCATTTGTAAATATTCTATGTGAATAAATTACATGGATTCATATGTTTAATTTAACCTAGCTTAGGTGATGACATGTGTCAATAGTTGATAAGAAACCAAATAATGAAAAAAAATTGCAATAAAAATATCTTATTCATTATATTATATATAATAAATTAATAATAATAAGTATTATAAATTAATAATAATAATGTTCCCCAAGTTTTTGGGTCTAATTTGTAATAATAATTTAAGTAAAACAATGATTAAACTATTACCAAATTATCACTAATGACTTCCCATATGCTTTTTATGATTACTGGATGAAACATACCACATCGTTGTGCCCCATCATGTCTTAAATGACTATTGTTGTAAACAACTTGTCTATAATGACTTTAAAGTTATTAATCATTTTTGTCCTTTATGGTTGTCCAATATTAATCATAAATTTAATTATGACTACAAATGAAATAATTTGGTTACAAAAACTATTTAAAAACTTGGAATAGCTAGCGAATGTTACAATTATCATCTATTATGATAACATCAATAGCATATTACTTGTTAATAATTCAATAAATTGTTAAGACAAAGTACATTAAAGTGCATTATCACTTTGTGAGAAAAAAGGTTCTAACAAAAGAAATTGACCAGTTGTGTCAATAACAAAAATCAAGTTGTTAACATTTTTACAAAGGTTTTAAATACACAAAAGTTGTAAAAATCCAAAAACATGTTTAATGTATTAGATGTGAACTTGAGTTTAAGGGGGAGTGTTGAAAATCCAAGCTCAATTAATTAATCTTCATATATAACTTGGTTAGTTTAATGATTATTTCCTTATTTAATTTGAATTTTTTAAAAAGTTGACTTTTTGGTTAAATTTTTTAATGTTAATGTTTTTTATTATTGCAAGTTAATGTTTGGGTGTGACAAAAACCTTGGTGTGATTTTAAAATTATGTTCCATATTGTGAACATGTTATTTTGATGTCATTAGTTCTCTTGCAATTGGAAATGCAGTTTGCAAACATGACATACAAACAATATGCTCACAAATTGCATCCCTTTAAATAGCCCCTTATGTAGCCCCCTTTTAAACTATGAGTTAATCTTAAATAGCACCTTAAATAACTCTTAAGTATCCTTTAACCTAAGAAATCTAGGTAACTAAACCCAAAGGTAAACTTTATGTAACCCACCAAGTAGCCTTTAGGTATCCCATAACCTAATTTAAGCTCTTAGGTATCTCCTTAGGTAATCCTTGGATAGCCCTTAGGTAGGCTTTATGTAACTTTTAAATAGATTTTAAATATCCCTTAACCTAAGTAGACCTTATGGTGGTTTCCCGAGGTAGGCTTTAGGAAGCTTTCCAAATAAGCTTTATGTAGCTCCCCTTTGTAGGATTTTGATAGCCACTAGGTAACCCTTTAAATAGTTTTTAGGTATTCCATAACCTAGGTAGGCCCCTAAATGTCTCCTTAGATAGACCCTAACTAACCCTAAGGTGGCTTATCAAGGTAGGCCATAGGAAGCCTTCTAGGCAAGCTTTATGTAAGATATGTAGGCATTATGTAGCCTCTAAAATAGTCCTTAAGTATCCCATAACTCAAACAAGGCCCCTAGGTGTCTCCTTAAATGGTCCTTAGCTAACCACATGGGTAGGTTCTATTTAACCCCCATAGGTATCCATTTAGTGGACTCCACCAACCAGTTGCATTTTAATGTTATTTCCTAGTGTAGTTGTATTCAATGTGATAGGCACATTTTGTTGAACATGTACTCTATTTTGAGTAATAATAGATGGTTTAGGTTGATACAAAATAGGTTGAATTGGTATAGTATCATGAACATTAGCTGAATAAGGGGTGCTGCTTGTTGTCATTACAAGTTGATTTGGCCTTGGATAAGGATATCATGCCATAGAAATTGTAGTGGTTCTAGGATTAACAAGTTCAAACATCTTCATCCCATTAAAATATCTTGGATACAAATTTTGAATTTAGAAATAAATAAGGTGGTATAACATTGTACTAGATTGGATAAGAAGGAAAAGAAAGATTATTTGTATAACCTAGTACTATTGGTGTAATAGTTTGTTGCTAACTTGTTGGTTGGGTAAGTGGTATTGCTTCATTCCTTGTAAGAAGTTGTGTGAAATTCTTTTGCACATGTGCAACAAAGAACCTTGTTAGAGCACTAAAAAAAATCCATCATGAAGTGATCATTTTAATTTTCTTTGAATAATCAACAAAGTTTTTAATCCACAAAAGGACAAAATTTGAAATCATAATCAATCTGTTACAGTAATTACAGGTTATGATTTCAAGATTGATATCCTCCCTTTGAATTGGTATGTTCTAAAATACATGGTATGGTTCTATTTGATTTGGATAACCAAACATTGTAAGGCAACTAACTTTGACAAACAACAAGAAGCATTGTATGTGTTTTAGTCGGTCTAAGATGAGGCAAAACAATTGCTGAGTTTTGAATTTCTTATCCATTTATCGAAGTTATTCCACCCGATTCCAAAATTGAACACATTCCTATTCTGTATCACCAATAACATGTTCATTATTTGGGACATATTCATTGTTTTGAACATCTTTGAATGGTTTTACTAATAATGACAATTCATCCATTTTGGGAATGTGATAGTTAGAAGTTGCAAATTGCTAGTGCTGTTGGGTAGATCTAGCTTCCTCAACATTATGAATAGGTTTAGTTTTTTCCATTAGGTTGCAAATTGATTTCTCGTTGTTGGTTTGAAACTTGTGATATAAGTTGGTGGTTGACAACAAGTACTTGTGATTCCCTATTAACTTTTTGTATCATTAGTATTTGTTGTTGATTTGTAACTTCCTATTGCTATAGTGCATTTGTGTTTAGAACACCCATAGGTTGTGCTTCTTCAAGTTGATTTATTTATTCTTCTTATGTTGGTACATTTTTTACTAGAAGTTGTTGGGTAGTTAGTTCTAATTGCCTTTTAACACCTTTCATAAGCACTCTTAACATTTTTTTTCTTTGAACCTTTCTGTTACAAAAGTAGTGCTACATTACTTTGTCATTCAACAGGCTCTTCTTAGCAGTTAAAAATAAAAAATGACCCCCTTCATAGATTAAACTATAAAATAACAAAATCTTAACACAAAACAACTTCTATACACAAATGTTCTCCAAATATGACAAAAACTTAGAAACTTAAGTTTTCATGGATAGGAACATGTAAATGAAAAGTAGAAAATAATTTAACCAAGTAATCCCTAACCACCTACAATTTAGGTGTCATCCAATTTGTTATCTAAAAATATCCACCCTAGGTTTGAATCACCTAATCTGAGGTTAAATTAGTTCTAGCTACTTGCCCCTAGTGTGAAGGGTGCATGGGTTAGTTTACTCCTTAAACTCTAATCATATTAACCCCCCAACCAAGAGAGGGTTAAATGGAAGAAAAATACTCCTACTCATTATCCCTTTGTGTGAATGGAGCATAAAGAAACTAGACCTTTTAATATTACAATTTAAAAATCTGAAACAAGATTCAGCAATTTATTTCTTCAAGAATTCTGCATTTGAATCTTTACTCTTCATAAAAAATAGTTGTTGCAATCTGCTATCCCCTTAAAATGTGCTGTTGTGTTTCCAATAAATAAATAAATAAATAAAAATGTTGGACTTGCCACGGTACTATGGCATAAGAGAATAGGCGCATTCTACCCATTAATGAGTCACTAAGGTGTGGAGTGATGCCCCTTCTACACATTAATGAGTCACTAAGGCGAGGATGGATACACATTCTACCCATTAATAAGTCACGAAGGCGAGGATCGATGTACATTCCACCCATTAATGAGTCAGTAAGGCACGAATCGATGATGGGGGGCAGATTGCCTACCGTAGAGGCTTTTAGTTGCCCTTTCTGCCTTGCAACTGCAGAATCAGCACTTGGCAAGACACTTATATTCTTGGAATGCGTTCCAAACGTGCACTTGCTCCTTCTCCTGCTCTTATTCTTCTTCTTGTTGGTGTGTTGAGAATCTGTGCGAACCATGAGAAGAATTTCCCAAGCTTCTTTGAGCATTGTCTGCAGAATGCAAGCGTCGAGAAACTACCACAAGAGCACGAAGAAGGTCGCCTCGCTTTTATGTCGATAGATAACTACTACGTGCGCCCACCCAACAGCTATGTGGAGACACAAGCTCTAATCGAAGATTAATGTTTGAACCTAGAGTTCACAATGAAGTCAATCAGGGAGATAGTAAGCAATGGTGGCTATTCTGAGTGTGAGGGAAGTATGGATGTTTACTGAAGTTTCCAAGGCTGGACTATTTTTGTTGCCTTAGGGTTTAGGGTTTAGGGACATATGAAACCGGGGGTGATACTTTCTGCATGCTTTCTGGAAGTCATGAATCTTTGAAATGTTTACATTTCAATTCTAGCTGTAATGTGGGAGGTGGTAGACAGAAGAAAGAAATTGCAGTTTATTAGTTCTTGGGCTTAACCGTAATTGTGATTGCAGAGTGCTGACTTCGGTGCTTTTTGCATCACAGAGAGGATGCAAAGAAACCGTGAGATTGCTAGACGTCGCCTGCATTCTCGAATGTTGCAGCTAGACCTAGGTTATGGAGGGAGCCATAAATCTCTGCTTGAATCTCAAGCAAAACTCCATAGGGCAATTTCACCCTCATTGAAGACAGCTCCGGAAGAAAGCAGAAATATTGCCTCACAAATCGTTTGGGATGGATTTCAAAATACAAGTCCTCCTGCAAGCTCCATAGATATGACTGGAATGGACAGGTCTGATTCAAGCTTGAGGGTTTCACAGCAAAACACAATGAAGGAGATTTCTCCACTCAAGAAGCTGGTTCACATTGATCATACACAGCCCACTCTATTATGTTACTCAGGGTTTGTGAAAAGCACTCAAGAAATTGATTACCTGGCGGTGACGGATTTCGAGTCAACATGCGATCAGCCAGTAAACCTGCAGCCTACAGAGATAATTGAGTTTCCTGCAGTTTTGGTGAACTTGAACATGCAAAAATTGGAAGGGAGCTTTCGAACCTATGTGAGACCTGACTGCGATCCACAGCTTTCCCAGTTCTGCAAACTTCTGACAGGAATACAGCAGGCTGAGGTATGTGTACAATGAGTTCCATTCAATCTCCGGCCCTACTGTAACCATTTCTGTGTTTTTTTTTTACATTGGTTTTTACTGAACATATCATGTGATATCACAGCAGAAATTTCATGTACTATGGAATGTTTCCAGTACTTTGAGGATTGAGGGATTGCTTCACAGAAGCCTGTGTGACATCATGATTTTGTGCAAGAATCATGCACTGTGAAGATTTATGTAAGAAATATAATGCCCATCTGTGGGGCCATTACTCTGAGGAGTGTGCAGTCAATTGGTTGCACAAGCCACACCTGTCAAGCAGAAAGGAGCCCCCTGACAACCATCACTGACTTTCTACCTACGTGTCTGTCTGATTATCACAATAATGTGTTAGATTGGGTATATCCTTCCAATTTTTTGGTCCTTGATCCTCAGGGCTCTTAGAACTGTCCCCTGCTATTCAAGGGGCAGAATCTCAACCCAGACATAATCTGCGGAGTAAGTATATTGCTTATGGACATAATACCAGTTTCCTCTTGCAGTTATTTCATTCAAGGTCGAGTAACTGAGTGACGTTCATCAAAGAATTTTGTTCCATTGTGCAGAAGACTCTGTTCAACATCTGTTCATTACTGTACAGGCCACCAAATATTTACACTCTAGAATGAGTATTTCTTGGGCTAGGGATGCAAACTTGCTGTTCCCCCATCCAAACACATGTATTCCATTCTGTAAAGATGGTGCAGAGCTTATTGCTTTCTCACTTAGAAACCATCTATATACTGGAATAGATTGTGTATACTATATTGTCTGATGTGCAGGTGGTGTGCATATGTGCAGGTGGATCATGGTGTGTCCCTTTAGAAAGCTCTAGAGATGCATGACTTGTGGTTGGAGGAGAGTGGTGTGAAAAATACACGGTTCATGATAGTCACATGGTCAGACTGGGATTGCAAGGTGATGCTTGAGATGGAATGCAAATGGAAGTCTTTGCAAAAGCCCCCTATTTCAACAGGTATGAAGGGGCCCACATTTTAAAGCTTGGTTGTCATCAGTTTAAGCCATTTTCTGACAATGGGCAGGTGTATAGAAGCAGTCTGTAACAATGGCTGCAGTGCCACCACAGTCTGCCAGAGTTGGTGCAACATAAAAACATTTCCATTGCACATTTTCAGATTTATGTTTCCAGTTTCTCAACAGACATTGAGTTTCTGGTTCTGGAATGGATTGCAGGTGGATCAACTTAAAAGTCCCATTCTGCAATTTTTCTGGACACATGCAGACAAATTTGCAAGGGGCAGTTGAGCTGTTAGGTCTTGTATGAGAAGGCCGAGAACACGGTGGCCTTGATGATGCCAGGAACACAGCCTATCTTGCTCTTGAATTAGTGAAAAGTGACAAATTCTTTCAAGACCTATGCAGATGATGAGTCAAAGCTTTATATTCCAAAGTTGAGGAAGCCAAAAGCTATGCCTAGGCCTTTCAAGAATGCAGAGACAAATGCAGAGGAGGTGGAGACAACAATTGATCACAACTTCGCTAACATAATGTGCTTCTGTGGTGTCAAAAGCAAAAAATGGGTAGTGAAAAAGCCTGGCCCCACACAGGGACGAAGCTTTTTCTCATGTGGGAATTGGAGGATGACGACTGACGGCAAGTGTCTCTTCTTTCTGTGGGCTCCTTCATAGCCTACTGAAAATTTCAGGTCACTCCATTCCTCGCAAATGTGGATTCTAAGTTAAAATGCTAAATGGAGTGCTCAGGAGTTCTAAGTGTAAAAGTCACAGGATTTCCTAAGTCACTCTGTATTTCCATTTTCTGTAGGTTCGTTCCATGACAGACCCAACTCACTCTGTTTACCAAATCTTCTTTTCAATGTCAGAAGACTGTCCAGCAGTGTTTGAACTGTGATCACTGATGTCTGTTCAGTTCTTTGCACAAGTCAAGGGGCATATCCACTTGACAGAATTTTCCTGTAATATGCAGATATTGGGTAGGCAGTCCCATTCTTCAGTTTTCAAGAATGGCCCAGTTCCAGTTCTCCAACAATTGGTGAAAATTAGACAAGTGACAAAGAAGGAAATTGTTTTTGTTGTAAACCCTCAACTGTAAACCCTAAAGTTACAACCAAAGATCTGTAGTTTAGGGTTTGTAAAACCCTAAATCCCTATGGCTCTAGTTTACTCATCCAATCCAGCTCCCACGACCACCTTCAACTTGTTTAGGGTTTGCCTCTGTCATGACACCATTCAGATGTTCTCATCCATGTTCTTGTTCATTGACTTTTAGATTTGGAGTTCGGAGTCTGAATTGTCTGTCCTTTTGAGGAGGAATCATCTATCTGAAACCCTAAATAAGAAGTTGAGTATTGCATTTAATGTTTATGAAAAGATTTCTTTGTAAAATAAGTATTGCATGATTTTTTCTCATTACAATTCTTTGTTGCAAATAGCAGAAACTGCACCTTATCCAACAACTGAAGTGAGTCATAATAGACATTGTAATTATTGCTAAGTATGGGTACGTAAACGGCTAACGAATCATTTGCCTATTAGATATTGAACAGTGAAAACAATGAAAATGATAAACTTAAATACGACACACAACTGTTTCACTTTCCCCATGTTTTGCCATTGGTAAGCAAATAATTTCCTTAACTTTTTGATGTTTCAAATAAATAATTTCTAGAAAATTCAGCATCAAGTCAAAAATAATAATAAATTTTACCAACAAACTTGAAATTTTACTATAGTATATACCATACCCATGGCTAATATTAATTCACATATCTTTGCTGAAATAATTAAGAAAAATTCTGATAACCCCAATTTGAATCTTTCAAAATTGTGACATTATTTAACAAAATACACTAAGTCTCCTATTTGTTATTGTTGTTATTGAGATATCTCAATGGTTTAAATTGTCCCCCATATGGGCAATTTAATTCAGTAGTGTAGGATGAATACATATATATTCACAAGCCCTTTTGAGAATGAATTAGTGTCGAACATCAGTTAGACCTACCATACCTATGATATAAAGATGTTATGTTTGTTTGCAAATTGCAGCCTTCATTATTTCAAGCAATTTCAAAGCCATAGGTGTTGTATATAAAGAATTCATGCCATGGGTGTTCATTGTTGACATGTAAGCTACTCAACAAGCTCGTCATTGAATATAGGCTTAAGACTAAACGCCTCCATAGTGTAGAAGGGAACTTGTTAATGAACACACTTGCTTAATTGCCACCATTCCAACCAAAAACCATGTGATTTTGACATATTGTTTTTGGCTTTTTGTTCAACATCTAGCTAAGATTTGTATATTTTGTGTTCAGTTACGGGTGTGAATTAAGGCACATATAGTTCTTTTGGCCCACCCTTATGGTAAGGTAGTGTTTGGTAAATGGAGGTGAATTGTTACATTCTAATGCATACATCCAACTATAAACTTGCTAAAATGTAATGGGCTTGTACTTTTAGTGTTTAGTTCTAAATGCAACCTAAGACAATTTTAAAGAGGTCGCACCTATTATGTAAAGGTATCTTTGATGATGAGGTTTGGTTTTTCACATTAAACAACATCAAATTAACTAAGTGTGCTGAAACCTTAACAATATTAGGTTGTACAAATATGACTCAAAACAAAGGATAAAATGTTAAGTTTGGAGACTACAAATGAACATATTTATGAACAACCTAAAGAGAACCATGCAAATTCCCCCAATACAAGCACATTGTAATCCCACCAAAACAAAATGTTTTTTGGATTTATCCAATGTCTATGGCTTCAAGCCATGTATATTTTTGCACCATAACTTTTTTAGATAAAAAAAGGACACATCTTGGACTAAATTACAAATGAAAACAAACATTGTTTGAATTTTTTTTCCTCCAAAATGTTTTTGGTTGTTGCATGTTCATCTTCCCTACATTGGTGAGGAGGATAAGATGAGAACTTAAACTTTTGTGGATTTAGACATTCATGTTGTGATTTTTGTTGCAGATTTGAACAAGGGGAAGGAACCTTCATCCCCCAACAATGAAAAACCTCAAACTTGTTGATTTTCAAACCAAATGAACTCAACTTTCTTGTAGTAATTACCATTCAAAGTTAAAGCAACATAACCAACCTCTAATGAGCAATACAACATGATCATTTGGTGCAAATTATATGCATTAAAATCAAGCAAGAAATTCATGCATGGTATTTTGGACCACAAATGAAAAAAATCAAAAGCACACAAATGCATCAAAATGGCATTAGGAATTACCTCCACATCTTTGACTTCATGTCATGAGCCATTGATGGAATTTCTAAATAACACATTGAGGTGAAAGCAAACCATCTATATTGATTTGTAATTAGTTTTGTAATCTTGTGAATGTCATTCATAATAATGGCATTAATACACGTCCACCATGTCATTTGACATTATTAAACATTTCACCATTTCCTATACACCCAAATTCAATAACAAATTTAATGACAATATTGAAATATGTGACACCCATAAGTCATGTTCATCACCACCTCTTCAATAAACATTCTATTGTTGTAGTTCTTATTATATCTAAAAAAAAAACGTTAATGACATTGGCAACATAAAACTTTTTGAATTAAGCTTTATAACTTGCTAGTTTGGGTTTGAATGGCACTTGTATTGTAATTCATAAAATAGTTTGCACCAATTGAGTTTTTAAATATTTTCTTAGTTGAGATGTTACTACAACCATGGAGTTTGCTTTCATGTAATTCTTTATCATTTTCATGCTTATTAAAACTAATCAACATGATGAAATTATCATCATGATAGTTATAATTTTTTCATTCTTGTGTATTAACACCATCGACTTGGCCTCATCATCATCATCGTTGTCTTCATGGTCCTTTTCATTGTTTTCCATGCAATTTTCATTGTCTACATCATCTACCTCCTCGAAAGTCATTATCATATTCATCTTCATTAGTTTCATCATCAACATTCATAATCACCAATGCAATCTTACAAACTTTCACAATGATAACATTGACATTGGCATCATAAGACTTTTTCCATTGATTTACATAGCCCTCCAAATTAAGTGGTTGGAATGGCATTTGTATTTATACCAATCAAAGTTGATATACTTTCATAGTTGAAATGTTGTTGCAATCATAAAGTTTGGGTCTTGAGTAATTGTTCATCATCTTCATTTTTGTTAAAATTAATTAGCACTCTACATTCATCATCATAATAATGCTCCAAACAAGCTCATGCATATTTTATTACTTGAGGTAAGGTTATTCCTTTTTTTTTCATTATTCAAGATTCATCATTATCATTACCAATATTATCTTGATTGTATAAATTGTTCTTGTTTTGATAATTTTGTTAGAACAAAGCTTATAATTGACCCACAATGACTTGTTTAAAAAGTGAAAAGGACCAAAAAATCAAATGGAAATTCCCATGTTCAACATGTATATTGATCTCAATGGGCTACCAATTTATTGATTTTTCCCTTAAAGTTCATGTATGTTCAAGTATGGAAAAGGCCTTTAAAATTTAAATAATTAATAATTTTCTCGTGAAATATTTTATAACAATCATCTTTCTTTTTGAAATATGACTATTTATCCTTTTATGATAATGAGTATTTAATAGTTCAAATGTGAGCAAAACTTCAAAATGGGTGGTGGAAATTTTAAATAATCTTTATGATTCATGACAAGTCATTTGTCCAAAAAAAGACCATTGATGTAATGTTTAATTTCATTCCATTGATATAGTCAATTGGTGAAAATGGCCTCATTGTCCAAATTGGGTCTATGTTTTCATTTTTATTTTGAATTCAAAATTTAAAAGAATTCTTTGTCACAAAATCTTTTTTTTTTTTCAAAAACAATTGCCAAGATTTTAAGAAAAACATTTTGGGCCAAAACTTTTGTTAGATTTTAACAATTTTTATAGTGATGGACCTCAATGTAGTCTTTCGTCTTTGATGCTATACAATTTGGGTTTTTAAAAAAAATGCATTGCCAATTCATGTTAAATATTTTTTGCATTTATCATTAATGATGAACTACATTAGGATATTGGATAAATAAATAAATTTCATGGGAGATAGTCCTTAAAGAATCACATTTGAAATTTCAATTTTTCTGATTATTGAAAGGAAAAAAAATTTGCTAAAAAAAATATTGTTTGAAATATTTTTGTTAACCTTTTGCAAAATGCATTAGAAAAGTGGTTAACCATAGGGATAACAATCATCCAAATGTGACCATTTTTGCATTCACATTATTGGAATATGTAAAGTATGTAAAAAGTTATAAGGATCATTAGCAAAGGGCATCCAACAATCACAAATGTTGTTAGTCAAAGGGTTTTTTTAACAACTGTAATTACATTGGTGAGCTTCATTCCATCAAATTTAATTTTTCATCCATGAAAAATTTGTCCATATTCATATAAAAATCATCCATTCATCCACTGAAAATTCATAGATGAAATTATTTCAATACTCATCCATGGAATTGAGATTATTTTAATGCTAAAAACTTGTGGAGTTGGCAACCTGGGAATGCAAGCATGCCAATGTGACAGAACTTAGTTCATGACAACAAGAAAAATATCTCTTCAAAATAACAATACTTTTCACAACCAACATCCTTTTCATATTTATTTTTACAAAAACAAAATGGGTTTTTTCAAAAAGAAATTTGACTTCTCTCAATAGATATTCAAATTTTTTTGCAAGGAAGAATGTTTTGAGATGGTCCTAATGGGAAGGATACACATTTGTATGTAGCACCATTTTATTTCTCCTAAGACTTATTAAGAAAGAAAAATATTTTAAAGAATAAATTTATATGAAACATATGAAAATCACATGTATGTGTCTGTGCTAAAATTGAATTGGGATTTTGAGGTTTTAATATCAGATTTATGTAATTTTAAGGATAAAATATTTTTTTTACTTCAATCATGAGTTTTTTTGTTAACAAATAGAATCATTACTTTTAATTGTGAGATTTTTGAATTGACATTAATAACCTTTGATTAATTCAAAGCTTTTCCCCTAGTCATAGGGTTCTAATCATAATTATAATGGGGAAAATTTTAATTTAATAAAATAGAAATTTATTTATTTGTACTCCTTACATTTATTCTAAGCATGTCCTCACCAAGAAGTGTGATAAAAGAGCTCCAAAATTTCTTAAACAATTTGTGCCCACATTAAGAAAAGCTCTCTTACCCTACAATTTAACAATAAATTATTGTGAAAATGTTTTTTCGCCACTACCCAAGGCTAGTAATGATAGACACAAGGAATGCACTAAATAAAAATGTTTGTTTGAAATTGACCAAATGTTTAATAATTGGTCCAAGAGGTGAGACTTTAATAATCTTTCACTTGTATTGTGAGGTCTTTTATTGTATAAAGTGAGGAGGAAAAAATTATGATTGTATCTTGGACATGGAGATATTGGTGTAGGCACAAATATGGTGTCACCACTAGAAATGCTTCTAGAAATCTTAGTTTTTAGTGTAATAATATTAAGAATTAAATTAAAAGAATAGAAATCATATTTGAAAGTAGAAGTAGAAGAGCAAGAATAAATTTTTGGTTATGTATAGCTCCCATACATAGATAGTGTTTTTTTTCCAAAACTTTCACAACCTGGCAAAACAAAGGGGTTGGTGATTGCAACAAAGGGTTTTTAAAAAAAAGTACACAAAATTCACAATGTTTTGAGGGAAAAAATCCAAAAGTCCCTCGATTTAGACAATGTGTTCTTGAAGGTCATTAGAATTCGGTAGGATTCTCAAAACATTTAATGTCATTCCAAGACGATTGTCATTTATTGCTAATTAATGCTTGGGATCCTAGCCTAGCCATTGCACCTACTTGAGGAATTTGAAAAAAACACTATACATAACTAGACATATGTCTAGATATCCCAAATATAGATATGCATCCAGTTAATTGAAGTGTCTTCCATGAATGGATATGAATAATTAAAAATCAGTGATCAATTTATATCTAGAGGATATGTATAAATTTTTTTTGTGAAATTGATGCAATTTTAGGATATGCATTTATGCATAAACATAACTAGCCAACCTTGTATAACTTGACAACACTGATAACAACTAGATGACATAAGCCATAGATTTGAATAATCATTTAGTTGCCAAAGCATATATGATTAAAGTTTTAATCATGAATGAAGTTATAAATTTCATTTTTTGACATAAGGGTTGAAAATCAAGGTTAAATTTTTTTTCAAAGATAATGAAATTGTAGGATTAATAGTCGAATGTGTTGTGGCTTGAAGCTTTGTGTTCAAGGTTTCTTCTTTCAAATTCTTAAAAAAGGTCCACTAGTGAGGATCCCAACATTAATTAATATTGAACGGTGATTGTCTTAAATGAGTTGTAATTTTATAAAAAATCCTGCTTTGTATGGAAAACTCCATGAATGGAATGTCTAAATGCAATGACTTTAAATAATTTTCCCTCAAAATATGGCAAATTTTGTTCAATGTGAAGATTTCAACAAATTAAACAATGTTGTCTGGAAAATTTTCTGACACTTTCAACAAATTGTACTTGAAATTTCTGAAAGATTGAAACACCTGAGTTTTTAATTAATTGATGTTGAATCTGACGAAAGGGTAGGGACGTAGCCAGCCAGCCAGCCAGCCCCACCACTCCTCTTCAACTTAGAACTGTAATGTTAGCCTGCAATACCTCAAGCTTGGATCATTCATTCCACCGACCAGCATACTGGTTATCCTGTAAATCTGGATGTTAACAAGGCACACTGGCCCTGCCAATAGATAAGATGTTGGACATCTATCTACTGTGTCCGCACTCTGAACACAAAAACAATCCCTTCCAATCTTAACAGTCTAAACACTTTCACCAAAGGAACCAATTCCCCTAATGTGAAACGAGTTCTAATAAGGTCAAACTTCCAAAAGTTGGATCCAATGCGATAGTCCCTGTCCCTGTGGGGGCGGGCAGGGCCCAACAAGGAAAAAGTGGCACCCGACACCTAAATGCAGCAGGGCTTCAAAAGTCAGCAATTAACTCTGATTCGTGGTCTCATTCTTTTTGCTGCGTTCAAGTTTTTATTCCTCCACGCATTAAAAGTCTACATTCACTCAAAATTTTCTCCTAAAATATTAAAAAACTGTTTTATTTTGTTCTTCCTTCAAACCCACAAGTGTTTGAAAGAAAAGAAAAGAAGGACAAAACGCTGCTTGAGAAATTGGAATCGCGTACATCCACTTGACTCCATGAAGACAAGTAATTCAAAGTACGATTTTGTTGTGTTCGTCACCAGCTCCGTACCAAATCAGTAG
>Ga0209611_10006712_pt1 | contig 18720 bp, 11 predicted proteins | sample S1TSphgellanicum_3_FD_187693 | JGI IMG/M metagenome (GOLD analysis project Ga0209611, IMG submission 187693) | Host-associated microbial communities from peat moss isolated from Minnesota, USA - S1T2_Fc - Sphagnum magellanicum MG (SPAdes) (version 2) | ecosystem: Host-associated > Plants > Peat... | reverse complement strand
CTGGGGGCCTGCAGTCGAGTTGGACCAATTTCCTTTGCAAAACCCTCTCGGGTTTCGTAGCATAACTTCCTAATTATTTAGCTGCAGATCTTGATATTTGGTGGGAAGGTGCGCCTAGTGGTTAGCTTTCCAAAGAGCTAAAGCAAGCAAGACTTGGACAACCTATGTGTTAAAAACGATAGTTCAAAGGCTTGCTGGTTGTAGCCAAGTTTAAGAAGGTGTTGAGTCCATAAGCGTTCATTAAAAGGGATGACAATTTGATATAAGGTTCTAGGATTTGGAATGTGTGAATCTAAATAACGAATCTATCAATTTTGAATTGTGAATGATGCTTGGAAGGCAAAATAATTAACTTCATCTACGAACGCAACCTAATAACTAGACATACATTCGCATTCGTCCTTCATCGGTAGCATTTGTGCTTTCAAGCATAATCACCTTGTAGAACCGGAAGTAGAGGGACAAAAGTTGCCTCACATATGCCATTGAATACTTGAATTTAGAGTGAATTTTGTGGTTGGACTGTGGTTCCTATAGACTAAAATGTATCTAGTAGACTAATGATGCTTATGGAAAATAATTATGGTTTTGCAGCAAATATGATATCCTTTTCTTCATCAATGTTACCATTTTAGTAATCATAGCATAACAACATTTTTGGTCCTTTCACCTCTATTCCTAGGTGCTCAATCACCACTATGGTTCTAACCAATCCAATCCCTTGAATGGTCATTGTGTTATTTCCCCAATCATGTGTTACTTTAGCATCTCTCAACCATGGTTTCCCTATAAACATGGAATAATCAACGTCCATTAAACTATTTTATAACACAATAAATGTAATAACATAAGGTATATCATGAACATATATCTTCAAATCACAAATCAATCCCACTAGTTTTGTAATCGTCTAATATGCCATCTTCAAATTATATGGTGTTAGTTTAGGCTTTGGCAACCCCAATTTTAATATCAATTGTTATGTAATGATGTTAACTCTAGATCCACCATTTAACAAAACATCCTTTATAGTATTTTTCCCAATATGTACATGCATAATTGCCATATGGTTATCAATAAATATAGATGTTATTACTACTTATGGTTCAACATATGGTACTACACTTTTGTAATTGCCTTTGCTATATTTTATGGTTTATCTAGTTTCATTTTCTACTACAAATGTATCTTCAACTCAAGAGCCATCTTCAATAATTGCCCCAAGTTCAAAATATGACTAGTTTCCAACATTTGTCTATTGATATCTTGAAATGTTTCTCCTACCAAATATCAACTTACTCTATGAAACTATGAATTCCTGAAGCATTGGAGTTTATAGAAGGTGTAGTATTGGGCATATACAATGACAATGTGTTCCATCCCTCCATTGATGTAGAAGAGCCTTCATTTGTGGTTTGTGCCTTTTGCAACTATTATATGGTTTCTACCATTGTCTCCTTTGATTTGTCCTCCTTCTCCCAATCTGTAGTTCTTTTGTTCTTTTTTGGTTATCTCTCTTGGAACATTTATTCTTTTGTGATTCTACTTCTAGTAGCAACATTTACATCCATTATAGTCACGTCTACAATGACTATGTTAACATTAGTTACCACTTTTCCATAAATGAGCTTGATGCATTTTTCCTTTCAAATATTTTATGCATCTCTGTAAAATTGGGACAATTTGTCATCTTATGCCCATTAACCATAGATATGGCATGAATATGAACTATTCTTTTGAACCTTTTAAATTTGAATGGTAGCTTCAATGTTGTAACCTTAGCCTTGGGCTCATGACCAAGGCAAGTGTTTGCAAAGGTGTGAGCCAAAAATGAAGCCTGGGAATCACATTTCATGTTCCCAAGAATGTAGGAGAATGTGAAGGAATGAACCCCCCCACTCCCAAATGAACCCCCATTTTCGGAATTCGATGGATTTTTCCAAATTTTCAGATGGAAATTCCATGGGTCAAGACTCATTGGATTGAAAAGTTCCTTATACCATTGGAAAGCTCTTGGAACTTATATATCTCGAAAAGCTTGCATGACCCATTTGGGTACTTCAAACATAAGTTATGGCCAAAAGAAGGGTCGGGAGTCAAAGTGCCAATTTGACTCCCGATCACTAAAAGTCAAAAATCGCCTTGATTTACTTGTGTGCAAGTGGTGTGCGACATACTATTGAAAAGCTTTCTATGAGGGCTACAACTTTGCTTTAGACTTCACCTCAATCGAAAATCTTCAAAAGAAGTTGTGGGCCTCCAAAATCACAAGAGTCCCAATTTTAGGAATTTTAAGACTCTCAACTTGCGAATCCCAAGACAAAATGACATTTGAATGCAGGCCCCATGGCCAAGCATAGAAAATACCATAAGGGGGAAGGTGGTGGCTTCCCCCAAGTCCAAGCCATGGTGAGTCTTATGAGTCCGTGTTTGCCCATGGTTCATTCATGCATTAGAAGTGCTCTAATCATGCATTAACCAACTTGTTGTTTGGTTTGTGCAGGTTCGTGAATAATTGATTCACTTGTCATTCATCCTAATCCCCATCTCAGAACTCCAACACGCCCCTTTATCCTTGAAATGTTACAAATTAGGGAGCGTATCCCAACTCCTTATCCTTCTATTATTTTCACCTTTGGACTCGCAGTTGAATGTATCAAGGAGTTTGGGGGTGCATCACTCCATCACTTCTACATTTGGATCCTTTTTATTCTTTATTTTACATGTTTCTACATTGTGGTTATCTCAACCATAGTTTTTATAATGTTTACCAGTTTTTCATGTTTCCATACGTGGTGTCAATGTTGTTATAGGTTTGCTAATATGCAGTATTGATAATGCACTTTGAACTTCTAAAAGTGTCATCCCTTCTTCACACAATAGAGTCACCTTTTTATGCAACTATAATGTGGTCCTTTTCATTTTTAGAGTTACAATCTTTAAATAGGATTATAATTTTACCCAAAACATAGTGGTTAAAAAATTGTTTGTGTTTAGTGTTTGCAATCCATGAGCCAACTTCTGTATGCATTTAGAATACACTTCAACCCACTCAATTTCTTTTTGCTTGATATTTTTGAACTCCATGTAAATTTGTTCGTCATTTTGAATCTCTTAATGGCGTTTACAAAATACTTGTGTTAACTCAGATAAAATACAATTAGGAAAATCTAACATGTATTTATGGCACCAATTTGATGTTGTCTTTCTTAGTGTATAATTGTATGCATTGATTATGTATTCCTTAAATGTTTCTCCATTTGCTCTTATGGCTATATTGAATACCTTCACATGAGCATTTGGATTTGCATATTTCTTGTCATCTAAATATTTCAAAGTTGATTGATATGGCCTAGCCACAGGAACCCCTATTCCAAGATTCACCATTGATCCGATTCTCTGTCCTTCATAGTTTATTAAAATTAGTGGTGGCCATCCCATAGATTTATTTGCTTATGTCATCATGATTGGCCTTGTGTAAACCACTTGAGGTCTTGAAATGGGTATTGTTACCTTAGTTGGAACCCCATGAGTTTGATCTTCTCTTCCTTCAAGTTGAGTATTCATTGGTACTTGGTATCAGAGTCCTGCAATGGGTACCCATACCCATGGGTACCCAATACCCACCCATACCCATGGGTAAATGGGTGGGTAATGGGTATGGGCTTGGACGCATGGGTGGGTAATGGGTGGGTACAAGGGACCCGGGCTTTACAACGACTGAGTTAGCAGATTATAGGGCGACTCGTTGTATAGTAGTCAAGGTAAATGGGTGGGTAATGGGTATGGACAAGGTGCCATGGGTGGGTAATGGGTGGGTACAGTTGACCCCCGCGCAGCTGTGGGTCGGGTATGGGTACAGTTGTCAAGCCCAATGCAAGACTCTGCTTGGTATGTACCTTGACTGTTCTTAAATTGTTTTTTATTCTTGATGGTTCAAACTTTAATCTAAGCTTATACATTACTGCAACTATATATGGCATCACAAATTTAATATGTTGTTCTTGTCACTATACCAAAATGCGTCCTAGTTCACTTTAGGTTTCACTAGATTTTGAGTGAATTTGAACATTTTTACCATGATGAAATTAATCAACCCTTTAATGAATAAGGACCAATTGCTTCGGATAATGAATTGGTCCACTAATACCTAGTGAAACAAGGTTACTTTCAAGTGAAATACAAATTTACCATGTCATTTCACTTGCTAATTAATTAATTAGGTAACATGGAAATCAATTGAATTTAAATTATTTAATACTTAATGTAATATTTAATATTATTGATAATTTCATGATTTTCAATTTATGAATTATTGACATGTGTCACTAACCACCTTAAGTACATAGGCCATGTAATCAACCTAAATAGGCACCTACTATAGGGATTTGCATTGGAGAATATTTGGTCAACTTACCGCTATTGACCACAAACACACCATTTATGAAATTTGATCCCTTGACCTTTATGATGAAAGCAAACACCCTTACCATTAAGCCACCACATTTGTTATGATAATGTGTAACATTGCTTTTTATTTATCAAATACTTTAAACATTACAAAAACATAAATTTTGAAAGTTCATATCTTATTAAGATTTTGTCCAAATGAAATGATTAATGTTTAATTTAAAAGTTTTTCCAATAATGTACATGATTACATTTATTTCCTTTTGAAAGTGTAAAATCTTTGAATAATTTTTTTTGTGAATATCACCATTCAATAACATTTCAATGACCATTCGTTTGAAAAAAAAAAGTTTAATAGATGGATAAGATTTTTGTTAATATAATAATACTACCTATGTTAGCCCACTTTTAATTATTCTAGGGCTACTTTTCATTATTCTAAGTTATTTCACCCTACATTATTTACGGCTCTTTATGGTTATTATTTGTTATTTTTTTAATTTTTAGTTATTTCACCTTAGGTTACTTTTGATTATTCTAAATTTTACTTTTGGCTATTTTCGACTATTATAAGTTATTTTTGCATATTCTATGGTATTTTTGGTTATTTTAAATTATTTCATTTTAGCTTAATTTTTGCCATGTGAGGCTATTATTGGTTACTTTTGCCTATTGAAAGTTATTTCACAGTATGTTATTATTGGTTATTTTAGGTTATATTACCATAAGCTATTTGTGTTTATTCTATTGGTAGTTATTGTTGGTTATTTTATTGGTGGTTAGTAAGGTTATTAGGGATATCTTATTGGTGGTTATTCTATTAATGACTATTAGTGGCTATTAATGGTTATTTTATTGGTGGCTATTTTATTAATGGTTATTGGTGAATATTCTATTGGTGGTTATTTTAGGTTAAATTATCATAGGTTATTAGTGATTACTTTATTAATGGTTATTCTATTAGTGGTTATTGTTGACTATTATATTATAAGCAATTAGTGGTTATCAAATTGTTGGTTATTAATGACTATTCTATTGGTGGCTATTGATGGTTATTTTATTGGTGGCTATTAGTTACTATTAATGGCTATTTTATTAATGGCTATTGATGGCTATTTTTTTATAAATTATTTTTGGATATTCTAAGTTATACTATCATAGGCTATTGGTAGTTATTTTATTGTAACGTATTTTAAATTATTTTTCATTATCTATTATTGATTATTTTAAGTTATTTTACCTTAGGTCATTATATTTTATTTCAAATTATTATACTTAGGATAAAATGACTTATAATAATTTATAATAACATAAAGTAAAATGACCTTGAATAAACTAAAATATAACTTGAAATGACATATATTAATTTAAAATAAAATAATCCAAAATATAACCTAAAGTTAGTTGAATAATTTAATTCAAAATGACTTAAAGTAAAAAGCTTATAATAAGTTAACTAGAATACCTTAAAGTAGAATAAGGTATAATAGTTTAAGGTATAATAATTTATACTAACTTATAATAACTTATAATAAATTATAATAATTTAGGGTATAAGTTAGACTAATTAAGGTAACCTAAAATAATATAAGGTATATCATAAAATAACACATGGTATTTAAAATAACATAAAAATAAACTTATTTACCATAACAAATTATAATAGTGAATTATGTCAATTAGTAGTGAAACATAATGTTTACATAGTGATATTATAATGAAATAACTTTAACCAATGTGAGATCACTAAAGTGTAATGAATTTATTTCTTTTTAAAGTCCCATGATGATTTAAATTAGTGAACTACACCCCACTTTTGTACTAGTGTGTGAAACAAATATCAACATTTGAGGTATCCCACTCATCATTCTAGGCATTCTTAATGATGGTGTTGATTCTCTAAATTACTTAGCCTTCAATTGTACAACAATCATATGTATTATTTATAGTTTAGAATCTAAGTTTTCAAAAAATGGTTTTTACCCACACTGGGAAAATTGCAGATCCTTTGTTTCTTTTGTACAAATTGTCTTTCACCCAAAATAATTTCCTACATCTTTTTTTCTAAATTTTTTTGAACATGTTCACTCAATTGTGGTTGTTTTACAGAATCTTTGTCCAAGATCTATTATCCCACACCATCACAAATTTAGCATGCAATGAATTAATAATGAAAATTGTGCAAATTTTGTATCATGCATTGAAAACACATTTGACACATGGATAAATGTGATAAAGTACGAACCTATGAATGAATGAATGTCACATGAATTTCATATCTTCCAATAAATATGTGTGTCAATTGCGTTTTCAATGCAAAATATTAGTGTGTGAAATGTATGAATTATGAATGAACTAATGTTACACGATTTCCATTTCTAAATAGTGAAATGTGAAGTTTGTGATGATGTCTAACAAATCCATCCTTCATTTCATTATCAATATGTGGACATTTTGTGAATCACATGTCTTTTAATTCTACACAAAACACATTTTCTAGAAAAAGTTTGAGCCAACCTAGTTAAATCCACATAATTGCAATTTCTATGTTCTAAATTCCTTCTTTCTCTTTCAATTCCTTTGTTTTTGTGGTCCATTTCAAATGGTAATGCCTCTTCCAGAACATTTTCTTACGCATCATCATACCTAAACATTTTTAGGTAATTCGCATCTACCCACTCTAAAATGCTAGGATCATAATTATCTTCCACATCCTAATCCTTTGCCGATTCATGATACTTCTATATTGAGGAGTCCTTTGAAGTCTACTTGGAAGAAAGCTTTCCAAGGACCTATTTTAGTCATGTTTTTTCCAAAGCTTGCCAATATGATGCCATTAATGAAAAAGTTTGTACAAGTTTGAAATATGTTTCTATTAAATATGCCCAAGAATTTTTTTTAAATGCATTACTTGGCCAAAACGATCTAGTAAAAGTTATCAAAAATGGAACAAGGCTTGCATTGAAGCTAGTATGAACACTAGGTTAGTTATGTTAATAATTTTGGTTTTGTTCCATTTTTGCAAGTCTTTTGTTCTAGTTGTTTTGAATTGCAAGTTGTTTTGTTGATCTTAGATCTATTGTTGCAAGTTTGGAAGTAAAATCATATTGTTTCAAGAGGCACTACAATTGAAGGCAACAATTATTCTTTGTTATAATCAACAAATTATAGTGAGGATTCTTGGCCATGATCGTCCATTTAACTTGGCACATATTTCAAATCATTGTTAATGTTTTGTCTCTAGTTGTGAATGTTTATGTGTTGAACTAATTTCGTGGGCATTGGTTACTTTTTGATGTTTGACTTAAAGAAGAATTTGGAATTTCATCTAGTTTGGAATATTTGATAAATGATAATTCTATTGTGGCTTTGGAGTTGTCATTACTTGCATCCAACATTAAGAGATAAATATGTGGGGTTTTAGATTGCTTTCTTTCATTCTTAAAGAAATATGAAGAAAACAAAACACATAACATGTTGTCCTTTATGTTAGACCCTAGATTTAGAAATCTAGGTTTAGTTTCATTTGTTATTGGTCAAGAACATGTTGTTCCCATTGTGGAAGAGTATGATAAATAATCCATGTTTTCTATGCTTTTGATATGCTCTCATATATTCCACCTCATGGCAAAATTTGGACTCGTGGCAAATATGCAAATTGATGAAGAAAATAATTTCAACATTTTTGAAATTGTATGCTAGAACTAGTGAACCAATGAAAGAGCTTGTGAAAAAGGTGTTACAAATGTTTAGGACATTAAATGTCCTTTGGAGTGATGGGGGAAACATGAATCCTTGTTTTTAACTATAACATTTCTTGCCCATAAGATTCTTGGCATTGTTGGTTTTGAAATAAAAATTAAAGGATTCTTTAATTGGTTGGAATACTTTCAAATTTGAAGAAATGTTGCTCGGAGTCAGACAACTTAGATAAGCTAATTTTTGTTAGTAAAAATTGGTTCAATAATCCTAGGGTGGGTTGTAGTTCACCTTTTTGTTTGGTAAAGTTGATTAAGGTTGATGTTGTTTTAGAGGAAGAAGCAAAACAATATGAAGGTGAATTTTAACAAGATAAAAATTTGGATTTGTAATTTTATCTTGATGCATTTTTGGAAAAAGAAATTGTGGCTATGATGATTGCGAAATGTTAAAATATTTGATGAATATTAATGTTGGCAAATATCTACCCATATTGAAATTTATCATTAGATTTATTTTTAAAAATATCCTTATAGGCTATTATAGGTGATTTTTAATAATAATAATAATGATAACCAAAATTGGTGGATAACAAATTAGCAAATAACCATAGCCAATGGATATTGAAAAGATCTTATATATGCCCAACATTGGTGAAAACCACCTTGGCGAAAACCACCTTGGCTTCGCTAACCTTCATTAGACCTCCTACATATGGTTTTTAAATAAAAAAAATCAAAGCTATTCCCATGGGTGTTGTGAAAAGGTGCCTTGGTTATTGGGGGAGGGACAACAACTACCATGCCTACTTGTTGCTAGTGCATTAACAAGGGATCACCAAAATTATTTTTCTTACATGTTTGTTGAATAGTTAATTAAATTTGAAGATTCCATGTTGAAAATAAAATATTCCCATAAATTTTCTATTTCCTATCACAAAATTTTATTCTTTGAAAAAAAAATTAAACTCTTCTACAAAAATATTGATTACTAGTGTATTACAATAAACACAACTTAAGAATATAAAACAATTTTCCCCTAAATTTTTAGTCACCTACTAGTTCATTATATTTGATAATTTGTGTCTTGAAAAAAAAGGCATGGAAAGAGGCTAAGTTGAATTTTTTAATTTGGATTTAGATTTTTTATCAAATTTTAGATTCAACATCAAATTTTTTGGGTCATTTTTTGGGTACAAATTGACAAAATCCATTGTAAAAAGGGACCCGATATAAGAAGTAAAGCTAGGGGGACACTAAACCCTGTTGACCAGAAAAACTAGTTATGACATATGGGTGGTTGCTGATCTAACATCAACTTTTGACACAAAATTTCTATGAAACCTTGATAGTTTCAACATTCATTATATTATTTATAAGAGAAGTTGACATTTTTCAAGCTTGAATGACCTAGCACCCACTAGTGGACCATCCAAAAAATCTCATTATGGGATTCCATGGATGGGATGAAAGTGTCCCCAGGGGGTCAATTACTTGGTTAGTTCCCCAAAAAAAAAATCCTTCTAACTTTTTTTTTGCTTCTCACTTTTTCTTCCCAATTATTATTTTTCTTTTAAGCTTCCCTTCGATTTTTCTTTTCTCCCTTCACTCTTGACCCAAGTTTTTTTTTGGGACCTCCTACTTACCTACCTACCACCCTTCCTTCTACCAACCCATCCATCTCCCTCATAATACCGACCCCTCCTCCCCCACTAATTTTGCACTCACCTCCATTATTAGCAATTTTAGCATTTGGGTTTAAGGTTTACTTGTGAGCTTAGAATAAGGCTTAGGAACATTTAGAGATTGGATAGCTGGAGGAATGTGACCAATAGTTTCAAAAGCACCTTGAAAAGTGTGAAACTCCAAGAACTCCATTAGCCACTTCAAGGTAAACTTTCATTCATTTTCTATTTTTATTTTTGTTGTTGGTTCTTCCACCAAGATGACATCCTTTTTTTTGTCTTCGTCATTTCAATTTGAGCATTGTTTCAAATTTGTTTGAATTGCTTATGCTTCCACAAAGACGAGAACAAGCAAAGCTTGTTGTCATTTCAAATTATTTAGAACTACTAGTGCTTCAACCAGAGAGACAACAACGAACAAAGCTTGTTGTCATCTCATGTTTTTTTATTGTTGGGTGCCACCATAGAGACGACAAGGAGCATCATTTCTTGTTGCAAGTGCCTCGACAAAGATGATGGCAAGCATCTTTTTTTATTTGTTGTTGTTGCATGTTATAGGACAAAGACAACATGGAGTTTTTTCCCTCATTTGTTGTGTCCAAAGTGATAGACATTCTTTTGTTGGTCCTTGACTTGTTTGCTTTACTTGCATATCTTATGCTTATGTTTTGTTGATAAAAAAACCAGAAATGAAAGAAGGTTGAGAGTGGTGTTTGTGTTTTTTTACATATGCAAACTCACAAGAGAGCAAAAAAATGATGCGGATGGCGTCCATGGTGTTGTGAATGAAGGGGATATGGAGGCAAGGACAATGGGATAGCAAATGCAAGTATGTGTTGAGGATTTGGCTACATTGGCTCCAATTGAAATGATTTAAGAGCAAATGCAAATAGGTGTTGAGGATTTGGTTGCATTAGTTCAACTGAGATTATTTAAGAGCAAATGTAAGTAAGTGTTGATGTTGGTGGAACATCTACAATAGACATGTTGACAGAATTGAAGTTGATTTATAGAAAATCATTTTGATGATTGAACAAAAGAATGTAGTTCCAAGTTTAATGCCAAAGCAAGAGAATGGAGGTCTTGTTTCATTGCCAAATGAACATGTTGTATCTCATGCTAATATTGATGAAGGTGAAATATATACACTTAGAATTTTTTGAGGCTACATGAGCAAGTGTAGAATTGATATAGCCGATTCTTTTGCAGATAGCTCTTAGCACCCACGAGGGTTACATCTTGTGGCATATTTAATATATAATATTTAAAGATAATATAATAAATATTATACTAATTGATGGCTTAATTTACTTAATAATATGAACTAAAAAACTAGATTAAATAATTAGCCCTTAATTTAAATTAATCAATTTTAATAAAAAATGAAATTAGTTAATTCAGATAATTAAAGTTTTAAATAATTAACTAAATAAATTATTTTAAAATATTGTAGTTCTATTTTTTATGATTGGTGTTCAATTGTTGAATTAAAAATATTCCACTACATTGCAACTCACAATATCATGTTGGCATACATACATATCAAACCATGAAACTTCATGAAGGGTGAAAGCCTACTTTTGAATTGAAATTTAAAATAATGTGTATATTCTATTAAACATTCAATAAGGCTATACATATGGATATGTTTTATATACTTCAATGTCTTATATTTAAATTCATGTTTGAATTTAATATTTCATAATGAATTACTTATTAATAATTAATATGTAATACATTTAATTACTATGAACTAATTAATTAAACTAAAAAATAAACTATTCATATGAATTCATTAGTCATAAATATTTAAAATTAGATAATTGATTATCTGATATTTATTTTGATAATTAATTATTTGAACTAACTAACTAATTAATTATCATATATTTAGTTTAATAATTCAATTTCAAACACAAAACATGCAAAGATTTTTTTTTATAGTTGCAATTCAATTATAACTAAGGTTCAACTAAAAGATTTAGCCTATATGCTTAATTTGTCTTCAAGATTTCATCCCACAAACTATATAAATGAGGCATCTTCTCATGCATTCACAAATTAAAATACATGTGCCATGTTGGGATGAACTCATAAAAGGTGAACCTTAAAAGCAAAACACAAAATAAAATTATAAAAATTATGTGGTTATTCTTTAGTTCACCTACCCTTCTAGTATTCTACTTTTTTATTTACCTATGGCTATGTACCAACCTACCTATATATATATATATACATATATATCCAAATTTCAATCAATATGCCATGTGGTAACTTTTGATTGTGCCATGTGTCATAATTTAAGACCATTTTAAAATTAAAATGAATAATCATAATGGATGATGGATATCAATACTTCAAAAAAAACATTCACCAATAAATCTTCATAATGTCGTGTGTTAAAATTTGATGAGTGGATGAAAAATGATGTCAACATGACATTATGATTATAGTCATAAAGGAGTTGCATAATAGTTGAAAAGGAGTTGTTGCAACAAAGTTACAATTGAGTTGCAATAAATTGCACTGTATATACGGTGAGTTTCAACTTTTGCAACTTATGCAACTTGTCTAATAACAGTCATAGTGTAAAAATGCAATGAATTACAAGTGATCATTGCAACTCAAAAAATGAATTACAAGGCTAGTTGCAAAACACACCTTTTTTCATTGTGTGTTAACATTGAATTAACTAAATAACTACAGATTTTGACTTAACACTCAAAAAGGTCAAATATGTTCTTGATATGTGTAAACATCTTATTAACAAAATAACCATAGATCTTTATGGGTGTTTGAAGTTTCAAATCATCATATTGTATTAATTTACAATTGGTGTTGAATTTCAATTGTAGCCTTAAAGGTGGAGTTTAATCCTACTATTAAATACCCTAATTCTACTTATTAATCTTATTGTTTTTGTGTTTTCAATAGAGGAAAGGCAAGATGTGTGGAGTTCATGGTATTTGATGCTAAAGGATAGGCCAAGTGAAGTGGAATGCAAGTTTTGCACCAATGTCATTTCATATTGTAAGGATGGAATGCTCTTCCATTTGTGTTATCGATATGATGGAAATGGGTGAGTTGGAGTTATAGTGTGTTCAATGGCACATGCATGAGTGAAAGCCCTATTTACCTAATGTGGCAAATTTGTCCCTCCACCACTAGACGACATGGAAGTACTAGCCCATTTCTTTGATGGGCAAATAAAGGACATGGCCATCGAAGCATTGAATCCTTCGATGGAAGGATAATTTACTTTGATGTTTCAAGTGGAAAGGGCTCGAATGTGCACCCCACCTACAAATAGCACATAAGGTCTTAATAGATCCACAAATAATAAAACTTCAACCTTTCGATAGGTGCATTACCCATGGATTGAAGTTAACCAAAAAATAAAATTTAGATCAAAAGTGGGCAATTTTTTTTTATGAACGAACATCCTTTTCAATGTTGTGTGACACCCAACATTCCTAAAAGTTGTGAAAGAACCCTTTGAGTCTCAAATCTACTACAAACCCAATCATACCATGGATTATGCATAAATTTGCTAAAGCAATCCAAGGTTGATATGTCCAAATAAGTAATTGAGAGGATGCAAAATTCAATTCACAAATAAGGAACAACCATTTGTTCTAATGGTTGGCATAACATTACACAATATCCATTGTTGAACATAATGTTTGCTTGTCCATGTGGCAATGTATTCATAGGTTCCATTAACACAATTGGGGAGCAAAAGGATACCCATTACATATGTAAAGTATTGGTTGGAAACATCGAAACTATTAGAGTCGACAACATTGTACAAATTTGTACAAATAATGCTTTAAACATAAGAAATGTGACTAACATTCTAGTCCATCATTTTTCAAATTTTTATTTTCAAAGTTGTGTCATTCATTGTTTGGACTTGCTATTGGAAGGTTGGGGGGAAGCAACATGGGTGAAACAAATTGCAAAAAAGACATATATATATATATCATATGGCAACACCATGCACCATTAGCAATCTTTCATCATTAGTAGACAAATTTAATGCTTTAAAACCCCAATAAGACACAATTTGTAACCAAATTTTTAATGGTTTGAGAGGTTGTTTAAATTAAAACCTATCATTGAGCAAACTATTGTTGAAATTGATTAAATAATTTTTGTCAACACATTGTGTGGCACCCATCATTAGAAGTCATTCACCAAGGTGAAATTGTTCAAGTTAACATCAAGAAGGACGAGTTTTGGGATCATATTTGTGCCAATTTTGTGCACATGGTGGAATTGGTATTTATGTCAATAAAGGCATTTGATGGCAAACAACCTAGCATGGGGAAGGCATGGCTTCTCATGAAAACATTGAAACAACATGTTTTATTATCATGAGACCCACTATTTGAATTATCATCAAACCTTATAGATGTGAGCAAAGGTCAATTTTACCAAAGGTGGAGGATGTTAATGAAAGCAAAAACATCCTTGGTGTTGCCACTAGGAACATCACACCCTGTTTTTCTTGGACCCATCAAAATTTGAAAAATCATAGGAAACACTTAAAATAAATATTTTCATAAATGCAATGTTGGTTCCTTTCCATGAACTTTTTAGTCAAAAACACAAATTTGAAACATGATTTGAAATTTTTCTTGAGAAATTTTTCTTAAAGTAATTTGGAAGTCATTTTATTTCTAGGTTTTTATTATGCTATTAATTTAGTAAGTATAATTTAGTTATGAATTTCCAAAGTTAAAGCTATCAATTTATAAAGGGGCCAATTTAATTATGAATACAAATTTTTAACAATTTATATTTTTTTATTCCAAAAGAAACTTCAAGCCATATATTGGTGCATGCAATTGATAAACATGAAAAAAAAATTATAATTGTGAGAATATTTAAAATAAGAGGCCCACAAAAATGATTTGGTCTTTTTTGGTTCCTTAACCATTCTTTGAAATGGTTCCTAGTGGTACCACCCAAGGATGTTTTCGCCCACAATTGACTTACATTATGCACATGCCCTTCTCAATCCATAATTATCGGGTGAAGTTTGCTTGGTTACATGATGAAGCAAATGCAAAAGAGGCATTAAACAAGTTTTGCGAAAAACACTTAGTACCCTAACTACTTATGCTCAAGTTTTTAAAGACTTTACATATTTTATCAAAAGTGAAAGTCCTTTTTTTGACACCCCTCTAGTGAATGAGCTGAATTTGTTCCACATGAGTGGTGGGATTTGATTACAGTTGGTGAATGCACACTTGCACCCATTGCCCGTTGTATTTTGGCACAAGTGTGTTCCATATCATTGTGCAAGTGGAATTGGAATTCATATTCATTTGTCCATAGCAAAATGCGAAATCAGTTGATGTTGGATCGGGTGGAAGACTTGGTGTACATATACATTAATAACAAGCTTTTGCGATAATGACCTAAAACTAACCCCATGACATGGTATGAAAAGAATATGTTGTCTAAAGATTCAATGTTCAATCTTGATGAAAGTGCGAATGAAAGTGAGTCATTGGACAAATGTTAGATAAAGACGAAGACCAACATGACCCCTTTGAATTCCTTGATGACAAGACATTTCGTTTTCAAGATTGTTGTCTGATTCAATAGTTTAGCAAGTTCAACTATCTAACAAAAGCGATGCAAATTTGAACATGCCTATACTTAACAACTTTATTCAAGTGCTTCATGCACCCCCCTTGGATGTACATGCTCCAACAATCCCAAATCAACAAATGTTCATGCAATCATTGGGCTCCATTAAAGTGTTAAGCTTTAGTAGCTCAAACACACCATTAACTTGAATCATCATTTTGGAGTTAGATGCACAACACACATTAATAAACACTTTAGACATACAAGTCAACCCACATATCAATTCAGTGAATATAATAGTCAAAAACATAATGGATATTACATTGGAGCCACATGTGTGCCCACATTAATGTAAGTGCACCCCAAGTTGTGCATCAAAGTTATTCTAATCTCAAAGATGTAAAACCTTTGGAATTGATAGAACATGATTCACATTTTGACCATGCACTAATCAACCAATACCTATGGCATTCAACACCCCTGATGCTCGAAATTGATGTGGGGTCAAAAGACATTGTGGCAGTTTCCATAAACCATCTTCATCCGCCTATTCAAGATTCATCCACGCATCAACTTATTTGAGGAAAAAGTCGACTAATCAAACAACAATTGCTTTTGTAAACAAACAAGACTATGAACGGTCCACCCACTAATGATGGCATTTTGGACATCGAAGGACATCATCCCACTAAATGAATTGTGACAAAACATTCGGGGTGGAATATCATCGCAAACTTGCATGGGACAAACACTTTAGAGGCAAAAGAACATCACAATGATGATGATGATGACAATGACACTAACATTCTTGGTGAAACAATTGAGGCCCCAAATGATAGCAACTACCATGAACTTTGACCCAACATCTAATTCCTGCAATTGTTCATCTTTCTAGGTCATGAATCATAAAGGCTTCACAATCTCAAGTTGTTTAAAGGCAACAAAAACTTAAGCAATTAACATTTTGCAATACTTGCACATAGGTTGAATTTGATATGCAAATCCACATGGTTGTTTAAACATATCTTTTCCCAATTGTTTGTTTTCATGGTAATATAATTTTAACCATTTAATTTGGGACCCTCCTTGAAAATTCGTGTATTTCATATAAGATAATGACCATATATTTTTATTTTTATTTTTATATTGTTTCATTTTCTTAATTCAAATTCCAAACTTTTAATTTTTAAAGCAACTCTAATGAAGTGCCCCATAGATATGTATTTATGTGTTCTCTAATCATTCCAATCGCATTATCATCTAAATATTCAATATCCAAGGCAAATCCAATCATGCAATTCATTTTTCAATTGAAAAACTTTACATATGATTATAATTAACCAAATTTACATCAATTGGGGCAAACTTTTAGGCAAACAACTTGTTTCTTTCAAGTTTGTAACTCTGGTTTACTAAATTTCATCAACAAGTTATTCCAGTTTTGAATATCAAAACCCATAAAAAAACATTTAAGTTTTTTGCTTATACATTAAGAAGAACAATTTCAAGCTTGTAGTATCCAAAACAAAAAGGAAAAATGTTCAAAAAAATCAAAGTAAATCTTCATTCAAAAATCCAAAAACCTCTTCAAGAATTACAAAATGGAAAGAAATTCAGATCTTCTTTTACCTCTAAGTCCTCTTAGTTATACCGATTCATAGTGTTGTCATAACTTAAATAATCACCAATTAGTATAACTTTAAAATCAAAATAACAAGTTACTGGTCACAAGTTCAAATCCACCTGTTTTGTTAATCAACCGGTTACTACACCAATTTAGTTGCCAATTCTTGTAACAAACTAGTTTACTTTTTAAACTTGTTAACCAAAAAACAAAAATATCCTTAAATCATAATGCCTTACTAGTTACTAGTTGGTTAAACCAATTATTATATACACACTGAAAAAATTAAGTTAACATTACTCCCCCCCCCCCCCTTGACAATTTGGTCTTTCCAAAACAGGTGTATCCTTTAGTACTATATCTAGATATCTAAAATCTTCAAAAGCATGCATAACACTATCAATCAAAATAATCTATGTGCCTCTCTAATTTTTGGTAAAACTAATTGTATAGGTTTTGGAATGATAGGTTTTTCCAAGGCTTTTACTTGAGTGCTAAAAATAACAATAGGTACTTCCACAAGTTTTATGGGTAAAAGTAAGGGTCACTATTAAAAAATTTGGGTTTTGCAATTGTCGTTTACAACTAAAATTCAGTTGCATGCGACACATGCAACTGCAAATTTGTGTAATTATTTAAGACAAGTTGCACATGACATTCAGTTGCATGTGACACTATGTATGCAACATGTATATACAGTGTTAATATACATGTTCATCCATACATACCAATCTAAATGTAGATGCACCTTATGTGCAAATCTCCTTACAATTACAATGTAATTAATCAAATATGACACATGTTTAAAAATTAGACAACTAACTTGTGGACATATGTCATTATTTAATTTGTTTGTGTTTTCAAAAATTAAAAATTCATTGGATTAATCTCAATCATTAAAGTTTTTGCCACTAGGATGATGACACGTGGCACACCATGGAACGTTAATTGACCATTTGACACGTGTTCATTTTTAACACCAATTATATGGTAACACGTGGCAATCAAGGCCCACATTTTAAAATTTAAAATTATTAATTATTGAAATTTAAGTCATCCAATTTATTGTTAATAAGATGTTGACATGTGGTGTTAGGCTTAAGCTATATAAGTAAGTTTAGAATAATCCAGTTTTATTTTTAGGTTTAACCATTTCATAAACGTCAAGTTTTTTTCATTCACTCATCCCCTATGGCACTTAATATTTGACTACTACATAGCTATTGTTCCTACTTATATATTGAGCCAAATAAAATTGGAAGCCAAAGGATATGGGTTAAAACATTCCATTGCAAACTTCATGAACCAACCTAGTTGCACATTAGATGCAACTACTATATTAAAGTATACCAACCAGGGGAGGGCTATGTTGCTTCTGGTGTCCAAACAAAACTTGAAGCCCTCTTCTTAGCACATCTAACACACTAAGAATCATTGAAAATGGATTAGAATGAGAAAATTATGGCCCCAAGAAGTAAAAGGGTCAAAAACTCAAAAACAAAAACTATTGAACACTACAAAGGCCGGTTCTTAAACACCCAGAAATTTCCTTTTATGTTATTTTGTTGCTATTAGAATTCTAGCGTGATTTGTAAAACATCATGTGGCTCTCCTGTAACACTTTAAATCATTTAAAATGAATAAGAAATAAGAAAGTTATGAGGTTTAAAAGTAGGGAAGGTCCAAAAAAAACAAAAAAAAA
>Ga0209611_10006710_pt1 | contig 18726 bp, 20 predicted proteins | sample S1TSphgellanicum_3_FD_187693 | JGI IMG/M metagenome (GOLD analysis project Ga0209611, IMG submission 187693) | Host-associated microbial communities from peat moss isolated from Minnesota, USA - S1T2_Fc - Sphagnum magellanicum MG (SPAdes) (version 2) | ecosystem: Host-associated > Plants > Peat... | reverse complement strand
TGAAATGGATCTTTTCTGGTATGTACCAACAAATGAGACAACATGCTCAAGAACTTTCACAAAGAGAGAGAAAGTGACATACAGCGGAGAGCGGCCCCTCTAAAGCCCATTGTGTGTTGGATGGAGGGCTTTACTTTACTGGGCGTAAGGACTCGTCCATTTCTTCTCTTACTTTCCCCCCTCATGCCTGACGGGTATCAGTCAGGTATGACCAAAAGCAAGACTGCAGGTGTTGTGTGGGCATTGCGTTTTTCAAAGGTGGGCAAGGAAATTAGAGGAATATTTAAGAATTCTCCCCAATGCTTCTCCCAATGTTTCTCTCGTTTTTCACAATACCCGCATATTGTTTACAAAATTGTAGGCCATAATCATGCTTTTCCACTTTCATTTGTCAATTCTGGGCTCAAACCACTTAGATTGTCAGTGGTACACATAATCATTTATGTTAGTGTGATCCATATTCACTTGCGCTCTGGACTATTGTGCACTACCAATGACCATCAACTCATCAATTGATGAAAAAATTGAAATGATTTGGTGAAAATTAAGTTTCATTTGAGTGAAAATGTTGAATGATATTTCATGTAAATTGGATTGAATTGAATTGAATTCAAATTGCATTGAAGAAAAATGAGATGATGCAAATTGATGGAGAAGGTATTGAAATCTCCTTGTGAACATGGTGTTGAAAAATAATGATTTAAAAGACACAAATTTAAAAACAACACCTTTCCATGCTTCCTTACTTGTGAATGGCTGACAATTTGAAATTGTCCAAATGACAACCTATGACTTATGGAACTTAAAATTCTCCTATCGAAACCAATTCAATTGATTTTGGTCACTAGAATTAATTAGGGTGCCTTCCATATTGTGATTTTAAAAAAATAAACCTCTTTAAATGGCTCATGACCAAAAAGTTCTAAAATTGTGGAGACTACCCAATATAGAACTAGTTGGTCCCTTTTAAGACTTGGAGTGGAGGTAGGCCTAACGCCCAATTTTATGAAGGGTATTCATATTTTTCCCCTTTCAATTGTTGGGTCATTTTTTTCTTTTTTTTACGAAGAAAATTGGATGTGTAATGCATAGTCATAGTCAAGAAGGAACAAAACAAAATTTTGTTTCAAAACCCTTTTAAATTGATGTTCAATAAATATAATAAACAATGCAAAGTGGGTGAAGGGCATCTCAATTCATATTTTTATAAGAAATCAAAACTCTACAAGGTGTGTAATGATTCTAAAAAGAATGTGTGTTTTAATATTGCGGTTGGTTTTGGAAATTGAAACACCAAAATCCAATTAACACTCATTAGAATTTGGATTACCTATTATTGATTTTATTAATTAGATGTGGGTACATGTCATATTAATTCTTAAAAAATCTAAACTTTGAAACAATCATGAGCAAATAAAAGTTCAAATGAATTTTAAAAATATTTATGTACATGAAGGAAGGTTGTTTGTTTGTTTTGTTCCAATGGTTCATGAAACCAAGGTCATAATGACACAATGAAAGTTATTAAATTTGCCATTCGGCCAGTCATTTGGGATTTTTGTAAAAATTTATGTCTTTAAATTTTTTAAGTATAACTCAACCTAGGATTTGAACCTAGAAAAATACGCCCAATTTGTGCATTGAGTGGAAAGGAGCTTGGTAAAACCAACCAAAAAAATTGCACATAGTGCACATAGTGCATACTAGATTACAATGATACATGTGTTAGTATTTCAATTTACAACAATGTTCACATTTTCTAAAAACCATGGCAACATAGGTTGTATGTCCGAAGGTTGAAGATTGTTAACATTTTTTTATTTTTTTTGATTTGTGACTTCAGATAGCATTACATATTCTAATCCTCGTGCAAAAGATTCACAAATATGTATCATCACTTTGGATGATATCTTTGCACCTTGGGATTTGTGCACTATAATTGCATAACCTAACATTAAAGGAAATGATGCTTTATAAAATGTCTTTGAGAGTCATATTTGTTTTGAATTGATTTTCCTGAACTACTTGCACGTATCTTAATGGATTGAATGCAATGAAAATGCTACAAACATTATCTTCTAAATTAAACTCCAACTTTGTTATGATTCTAATGGTTCCATTTGCAATACCAACTTTTAAATCAATGTTTTCAATCAGCATAACCAATGCTCCTAATGCAACATGTTGCATGTGATTGAATCTTTTATTGTTCACCCAAGATTGAATGTGTTCAACATTCTTTGCATTTGTTTCCAATTGAATAACATAAATTTGGCCAGCTAGAAATTTCTTGTGAAGATTCAAATCATTGTAATAATCAACATCCTTCCAATGTGTGCAAAATTTTGTTGTTTTGTCATCAATGTATTATTCTACTAGATTTTCATCAATGTAACAATTGTTTAAAACTGATGAAATTTTGTCTTCTGTTGGTGCTCAACAATGGATTATGTCAAAAAAAAAAACAATATTCTAAATCTTCAACATGTCTTATTGAAGTTTCCAGAATATGATACATTGTAGAATTCTAATCAATTGCATTATACACATAATGTTTTTGGCAACAATTTTCTATGCTTGACAGATGGCAATGACATATTGCTAGAAGTTGTGCATGATCACCCACCAAAATCATTAACTTAAAATGATATGGTTCATTTGTATCATTCTTAACTTATCGTAGTCTAGTTTCAATGTTTTGTAACAATGTACTTGTCATCATTGACATTTCATCAATAATGATGATGTCAGCTTCTTTGAGAATTTGAGTTTCAACACTTAATTTTTGTAATGGCTGAACATATCCTTTGCATTGTATATGAAATGTGCTTTGGAAAGTTGAAGCTTTTGAACTAAGCCTTGATGATGCACATCCTCTTGTTGTAGTAAGGATAACCTTATTTTTCAATAACATACAATATTCAATCAAATATTGAATGAAAAATGTTTTTCCACTTCCAGGACTTCCTGACATAAAATATGTTCATAGATAATGAATATGCATAGTCATAAGAATAATTGACAATAAAATTTAATAACTATGCATAATATTTTGTAGAATTTATGTTTTATAATATAAATATAAAAATTAATTACTATAATATATCTTTCATACATGCAATGGAAATATGCATAACTTCTAGATGGTAGTTATTTTAATATTTGGAATGAAATCAAATCAAATAAGTCATGTACCTGAAATGACATGTAAACCAATTGTTTTAGAACAAATGATGTTGAATATATGCATTTGTTCATGTGACAAAAAATTATTTTCCAAAGAATCACCAACATCATGTATCCAATAATTTGGATCAATTAAACCAATTTGTGGTCCAACACATGTAACATCAATATTGATATTGATTGGTAAATTTTGTAAATTCTCAAAAGGATGTTTCTCCAAAAGCTTGTTGTATATCTGATTTTGTTTTTCATCATCATATAAGTTTTTTTTCCCATATTCAGATATGAGGTCTTAGAAACAATTAAAAGTTTTCACAATATCACGAACATAACATTCATGATAATATGATCCTGTTAAATTTCTAGGAGATATTAATTCACATTCTTTAAAAAAAACAACATTGTTTAACAATATGTTGAAAAAAAATGGTTCAACATGTTTGCTAGGATTGAAGTTTGTGAATCGCACTAAGTGTTCACTTTTATATAAGAAAAATCCTAATTTGTCTTTGCCCAAACATGTCTTCTTCTTCAATTCTTATTGTTTGGGAGAAAATTAATTCCAATACTTTGTAAATGTGTATTGGGCCATGTTAGAAGGTTGCGCACAATATATATCAATGGGATGAAATCTAAGTATCCTAGATTTAGTCACCATTTTTGTATGCAAGTTTGGTGATTTTGAATCAACATATTTTACACCAACACTTTTTGATATGATGGGGATTTGTAAACATGAGAGGGTTGCTTCAGTTGGAGGTACATGTTTGGTTGTTATTGTTGCCAAAATCAATTGAAGTTGCAAAGGGGTTGCATCAACCAATCCCAAACTTGCACTAATGTCATCCAATTTAATTGTGCCTTGTGGTTCACATTTCATAGCATATTTCAAAAGATAATATGACCAATATGAAGATGTGATTCGCTAAATGTTCATGTGTGCAACTCACAATATCAATGTAGTATAATGATTAGACATCACATTTCGATCTTCATATCATGGATGATAGTATTACCACCTAGTTCATAAGTAGTTTAAACAAGTCAAAAACCATGTGAATATTTCAAACAATGATCAAATTTTGAATACTTGAATATCCACTAAAATGTGAATATCATGTTAACAATCGAAAAGTGTGCTAAATGAAAAATTTGATTCCATGGAATTGATATTAAAAATTCATATTATAGTTGAACATTCAAAAGATTTTTGAACTCGAATAATCAAGTGTTCAAAATAAGAAGAATTTTACAAAGATAAGATTAAGGTCTCTCTTAATAGTAAAGATTGTTGATTGCACAAATATGAAGATGATAATAACCAACTAATTAACTCAAAAATCACATTTGATTTGAATTTTTTTGACCCACCTTTGTGTGATTAGATGTTGAGCCGCATGTTATTCAGCAAATATAGTAGTGGGAAATCCATATCTGCAAGTTCCAATGTGCTTATTTGTTTTACATCATGAACCACATTGATGCATTTGTTTTCGTTCCACTAGTTTGAACAATGTCAAATCATGTTCATTGTTTGGTAACATGATTTTTTCACCTTGTTCATCAATAGTAGAAAGTACCATTACAACTATTTCATTCGTGATGCGATCAACATCAACGTCATTTATCCATAATATGATATGTGCATGTACAAAACCTAGGTGAAAGTATAATGCAAATTTAGACGGTTTTGGATTATTGTTAGCATAAATGGAATGTACCATAAAATGAACATATATTTAATAAAACTAAAAAGCATAATTATTTCAACGAAAAAAATGATTATATTATTCAACTTATGTTTGAATATTATTGTGCTAAGGTTTTTCAACAAGTTATACAATATTAAACTTGTTATAAATTTGATGCAATATGTAAGTGTGTTTTGACAGTAAGATTTGACAAGGTTTCAAGCTTTATGTTGTTGGATTTAAATGTCTAATAAATGGTTGTATCAAAATGTACTTGTTTACTATTTTGTTTATGTTAAATTAATTATGATTTCACCCACCTCGATGTTGCAACTCTAATCGTGTTACATGATGTTCAACAATGCCAAGAATGTTTTCACCACCAAGAATATAGGTTGACATGAAAGCTTGCAACCTTGCACAAAATAATGCCCCACATTCAATTAGGCAATCCTTCCAAAAAAATGTGTTGTTGAAAAACATAGCAAGATTTTCAATGTCTTCAATTTCTTTCCATCTCAAATTTGATGTTTCATTAGAAGGAAAGTGAGGAAAAAATGAGGCATTCTAAAGTTTTCCACCATCACCAATAACTCTTTGAATTGGGTATGGTGCCATTGTGGTGTTAATGGAATAGAGGGTGGTAACTTGAACTTCATAATATTCCTAAGAATATCAATTTCTAACCATTGAAGATGTCGGCATTTTGATCTTTGTACATCTCTTTTTAAGCATAAATGTTTTCTAGCATTCAATAGTTGAATTGCTTGTCACATTTGATACATCAAGAGTAAGTATGGTGAATATAATGTAAAAACAGAAAATAATGTAGACATTCTTTGTTTCAAATAAAACAATAAAACACCAATTCCATCATATTCCCCACACCCATGTGGAAATAGGAATGGGAATAATGCAAGCCTCATAAAATTTGGCATTCTATTTTTAGATGCCAAATTGCCAAAAATAAAAACTCAAAGTTGCCAAAATTAAGTGGTTGTCTTTATGTCTGAGTTTATGACTTAGTGGCTAGCGGCTATTCAATAGCCGCTAGCATTGCAGATCCTAGTGCACACAACTCTAGTAGCACTTAATAGTTTCTCAACTGCATGAGCAACTTGTGGAAATATTATCTATATGATCAACAGCTCGAGATCCAGAGATATATACAAAGTAGTTTAAATGTGCATGATCAGCAGGCCGGCAGAAGACAACAAATCATATGAGTGAAGAATTATGTGTCAAGGGGCCGATCCAAGGAAGAGATTTTTTTTATTACAAAGTAACTTCGGGACCACCTTACCTGCAGTAGCGAGAGGACGTTGAAGAATAGGAACTCCTGTTAGAAGTTGATGATGCGCATGCTGCAATAGTAGCAACATCAGTGCAACTTGCATCGTTCATACAGGATTTCGCAGGATCATGATCAACCTCCTCGAGTACTTGCAGCTGGACGTATCCAGCATCGTGAGTTACAACAGCTACGTCAACTTCCGTGATAACATCAATGCTTCTAATTTCCTCCATCGCTGCAGCTTGGGCCTCTGACTTTGCATCAACGACTTGATCAGATCGGTCTGAAGACGTAGACGTCGATTCCATCATTATTTCAATCCCGCGAACTGCTGCACTAAAATCTAAATCTCTAGATCACGATTGAGGTAAGTCTTAAAGATCTACAAATTTCCCTTGTCTACAAAGCTTCAAGTACTAAAACATCAACAAACATCAGTGTTCATCCATGTACATAAAGCTCCTATCAATCTCGAAAGTTTTAGATCACTCTCGAGAATCACAAAAGAGAAAAAACAAACAGAACAGAAAATAATAACAACAACATCAACAACAACAACTCTTGCTCTAGAATTAAACCATGCACTAAATCATGAGAGAGGAAGGAAGGTAGAATGAGGAGGTGGAAAAAGCTCCTTGCTAAATATACACACAGGATTGTGATGCTTTGAGAAGAAAACTAGTTGTGTAGGCGGCTAGCGGCTATTCAATAGCCGCTATTGTGGCCACAATAGTGCGGGTGGCATAGGAGTTTTGATTAGTTTCAACCACCAACCTGTCATTTTTGGGTATCATGAGTCGCCAGACCCCCTTTCAGGAGAAGCATAAAATCAAATTTGGCCTCGCTCCCGTTCAATGTGCACCAGATGGAACCATTACGACAGTCCAATGCCTATTCTACGTGTATATCGGACGTGAGAAGCGCGATGGCGTAGCCGTTAAAAGGCAGCGCACGAAGAATGTGCAATTGTTCCAGTTTCCATTTCGGCCTGAATGTTACAAAAGCCATATGCAATCACAACACACTGATGAATGGGTGAAATACCAGACTCTTTCTCCTGTAAACAAACTGGCATATTTCAACAAGGAGGCGACGGGGATCAACGCGTTTCTCGACAAGGACCGTGACAACTTGACGTTTACTATATCGCATCCAGCCATTGTCGATGATATTGTTGGGAATCTGTTTTTCAATCCCAAGGAAGACGAGGAAGATGAGGAAGACGACGATTCGGAACCGATCACCAAAGCGAATGCCATGAAACTGTTCAAGTTGCAGGAAGACGTATCGTACCTGGTCATCATTAAGAACTCGTTGCGTTTTAATCTCGCAATTGAACACGTGTCTGTTAGATTGTCGTTTCGCCAAACTGCAGCTGTCATCACCCAGCATCGGAACCTGTGTAAGAACTCAAAGCTTGCGGGCCTCAACGATCACATGATGGACAGTTTGTTCGAGTACTCCTCGCCATCGCCCTGTAGTCAATGTCCACCATTATAAATCAAAAACATGTATGGGCGTTTTCACTGGCTGCTGACGCCAACTTGCATATGGGAGTCTCTCTACTCAATCAGCGTATTCGAATCTGTGTTGAAGGGGTCCTCTACAACCTCCATATGGTCCTGGTTCCATTCTTTGAACGACATCTGGCCGTCAACTACATGAAACTCATCAAAACCATGCTCGATACTCTCTGCCCATATTGGCGCTCCAAATTGATTTCAATCAGCTTTGACGGGGAGAACACGATGACCGGTCGACACGGAGGAGTTGTCACCCTGCTCGAGAAGGAGTGCAACAACCATGTGCTCCGGATTTGGTTCGTCCCACATCAATTAGACATTGTCATCAAGAATGCCGCGCAAGATGTTTTGGATGAGGCGTTCAACAAAGTAGCCCATGCCTATTCTGTTCATCTTCGAGTGCAGCAAAATCTAATCACGGACATGGGATCCAAATGCCCGAAAGACACGACGCGTTGGGTTGCATTTGGTAGCATTTTGCACTGGCTTATTCAGAATTATCGCCAATTGATGATCCACAATGCCGCGAAACTCCCTGTTTAGGCGCCATCGAAAATGTGGTGGGTTATCGCGGCTACTATTTCACCATTATTTGACAGGATTGCAATCACGTTCACCAAGATCCAGGCCCACAACATCGTGATCTCGCAGCAACGACAAGAAATGTCGAAATTGGTCACTAATATTGTCGCAGGTCTGGACATCCGCCCCGCCACCGATGAGGCGTTGGAAGGGGTTGATCCGCTGACCATCATCATGTGAAGCGATTGGTTCATGTTGAAAGATTCTATCGTCATGCACATTCAAGATCAAGGATCTTGGGTTCATGACTTGTACAATGTTCTCTCTAACACTGACAAACAGACAACTTTGAAAGAAATCACTATCTTTGGGATTTCTATTGTTGCGAACATATCGCAGGTACAAGCCGAGTGTGATTCGAACAACAACGCCTGGGAGTTGGAAGCCCCCCCTATTATGCCCGCAGATCTCGTCAAGATCCGCCCTGCCGCATTCATCCAAGACGTGTTGGATCCATATCGCGCTCATCTCTCGAAACATTGGTCTCAACAGCATATCGATGACGTGGAAAAAAAACATCGACAGTTGCGTGCGGTATACGATAATGAGCTGCATGTCGTGAAGACATTCGATCAACATGACAAAAACACATTTTTTAACGATGCGTGGGACGTTGTCAAGGGGCGATTAAATGGTCTACGCCAGTTTTGTGGTGGATTGGCGACATCGTTTCCCAATATGGCGGCTATTGAAAGTGATTTTTTGATGGTCAAGTGGGAAATGAACGACACTCGCACAAGCCTGACCAGCCTGGCGCTGGCTAGTATCATGCGGGCGAAGCAATTCGAGCTCTTAAAGGCCCTTTTCAAACGTCAAAATGCTGCAAATGATGGCGGCAACCCTTGAAATTCACTTTTTGACATCAAAATACACACATTGCCAATTTTGCCAAAATTACCCAAAGAAAGTTGCCAAAATTAAATTAATTTTGGCAAAGTTGGCATTTGCCACAAACTATGAGGCCTAGAATAATGTCTTTTCAAGTGACATGTTCAATGTAGGATTGGTGCACATGCCATCTTCTTGAACTAATTACCTTTCCGTCTTGAAAGGGTTGTCATTGTTGCACATAATTAATTCTCCAATTTCAAAGGCATCATGTAAATTGTGAGGAATTTCGAAATGCATGTCAAAAAAAAGTGACAAATTTTGAATGAAAGGTTCCACATCCATACTTGACAAAGGCCTCTCACCAATACTAGTTTTTGCAAGTATTTCTTTTACAATTGAAGAAGATAAAACACATAATCCATGAGTTGGATTTGGTTTCTCAATATTGGTGATGTACTTTTGTATAAGTGGATTTAAAGACAAATTTTGGTGCAAAAGATCTTTGAGGGCCAAATTAACATCTTTTGATGTACTAGTTGGTTGAAACTTGGAATTCCAATAAACTAAAAGATTATTAAGTAACCCAGATGGTTATATTTGGCCATGCATGAATCCATAAATTTTTTGTTCAATTTTCATTGATATATCAATAAGTGAAAGAATTTGAAGATGCAAAGGATTATTAGTAAGGATTTGTTTCATATAATCCATGCTTTGAAATACAACATATTTGATCCATTCTGGTTGTTCATAAAATTCAAAACATGCATTGCATACAAATACATGCAAACCATCATTAATGGTTGTGTATGTAGACATAATAATGTTTGAACAACCATAAGATGTTGCACCAACAATAATTCCAAATGTATTTGGAATAGCACTAAAATGTGTTCCTTGAAGGTGTAATTTTGTGAATTCACAAAATCCACAACATCTCATATCCTAGATGAATGAATATGTACATTTATTGCAATTTGAATGCAATGTTCCAATTTCAATCCTTGACTTATCAAAAGGTTTGAAAACCTTTTCTTGTTTATTTATATAATTTTCTCGTTGACATTTTCGTTTCTCTTTTAATTTCATTATTGATTTATGAAAATTACTTGGATCACATTATATATGATGATACCACCAACTGCAGAATCCAAATAAATAACATTTTAGATTATAATCCTAAAACTATTTGAAACAAGTAATAAAACAATGTGAAAGTAAAAGTATTTTGCAATTGTGCATACTTATATTTTATGAATAATCATAATCCTTAATCACTAAAATATCTAGATTCCATACAAGTGGTTTCTTAATGATATGTATAGTTATAGGCTATATAATTACTCGTAAAATATTTGAATTAAACCATATTAAATAGGATTAATCATTTTTGTTGAATTAAAAATTATCTACAAAAAAATTTCATTTAAAAAGTTTTTATGAAATATTACATATAGCATTCATTATAAATCATTTGATTTTTTTATTAGTATCAATTGGCACACATGTTTCAATTGCAATTATAATTATTATCCATAACACATTTTTGCAAAAAAATTTAAATTTCATCAAAGCGAAAATATATGTTTTGCATGTATTCGTTCAATATGATCACTTCCATCTTTTTTTGGTGTGACATATAATCCTTTCAAAATTATAGAATTTTTTAAAAAATTAATTCCAAATTCTTTATTTCATGTTTGAAATTATTTTAAAATTACACTCAAAATATTTTATTTTACTATTGATGTTTATGTTTCGCTTGCATATTCAATTTCGTAAAATTATTTTGATTTTATAAAAAGATTCAATGTTCTAAGATTTTAAGAACCTTATTTTCAAATGTCAATTGTAATTTTACCATTTTCAAACTTTATTTTTCTGGGTATATTAAACTAAGTTAGTATCAATTATCACATGACATGCTTTAATATATTACAACTATAATGATTTTCCATAACACATTTTCCCAAATACTTTCAAACTTCATTAAAGCCTAAATGTATATTTTGCATGTATTCATTCAATATAATTATTTCCATGTTTTTGTAGTATGATATTTAATGTTTCGAAAATCATAGATATTTTTTTGGTCATTAGTTACAATATATTTATTTCACATTTGGAAATGTTTAAAATTCATGTCCGTAGTAAAACAATCATTCCATTGTTTTATAGTGTTATTGAAATTATGCATATTTCAAGAATATTAAACCAACAAAGCAAATTACATCATTCTATCAACTATCAGTTAGCTTTTTTAAATATGAAAAATTATTTGAAAATTACATAACCTTTAATTATAGTCATTAATTTTCATCATTTTTGAAAAAAATTAATTCAATTATCATCTTTTATAAATTTCATGTGTAAGGTTTTAAAATATTCACATTGAGTGGAAAGGAGATTTGTGATATAGATCATATAAATTGCACATAGTGCATATTAATTTCAATGTTACATTCTAGAATTTTCAAACTTGCACATTTAATTTGAGAATATATATATATAAACCTTATGATGTTTTATCAATTGATTTTATATTCAAAGTTTAAACACATGTGTAACGATTTGAGAATATATGTAAACCCTAAATAATAACTTGTGTTATATTGAAAATGAAATGCCATAAATTGTACAATACAAATTCCAAGTACATATGTGAAATTTTTGTTAATGCAATTAAATAAAGAGCATTATAAAATAATTATTTTCCCAAAAAATTACTAATAATATTTTAATGTATTTGAAGACGAAATTATTTGAAAATTACACTCAAATATTATTTTACTATTGATGTTTATGTTTTGCTTGCATATTCAATTTTGTAAGATTATTTTGATTTTATAAAAAGTCAGTGTTGTGAAAATTTTAAGAACTTTAATTTCAAGTGCCAATTGTAATTTTACTATTTTCAACCTTTTTTTGGGGGGTATATTTAAATATATTAGTTAGTATCAATTATCACATGACATTCTTTAATATATTACAATATAATGATTTTCCATAACACCTTTTGCTATGTAATTTCAAACTTCATCAAAGCCTAAATATATATTTTGCATGTATTCATTAAATATGATTACTTTCATGTTTTTGTGTTATGATATTTAATGTTTTGAAAATCATAAATTGTTTTTTGGTCATTAATTATAAGTTGTTTACTTCACATTTGAAAATGTTTAAAATTCATGTCCCCATAGTGCAATCATTCCATTGTTTTATATTGTTATTGAAATTATGCACATTTCAAGATTATTAAACCAACATAAAAAAATTAGCATCATTCTATCAATTATTGGTTAACTTTTTTAAGTGTGTGAAATTATTTGAAAATTACATAACCTTACATTGTGGTCATTAATTTTCATCACTTTACAAAAAAATAAATTCAATTCTCATCTTTTATAAACTTTATTTGCAAGGGCAGAAAATATTAAAATTCATTTGAGTTTATTACATTAAAATTATATCATATCAATTTGTTTTCATACATTATTTTTGTAGTGGAATTTTTTTTTAAAAATTGGATTTGCAAAAGTGGTTATTTTTAAAAATTATCTTATATAATAGGTGAGATGAATGTATCATTATTATAACTAATAATACATGACCATTTACCACACTTGTACAAATTAAATTTTAGGGCAGAAATCAAAGGAAAAATTGTTTTACTATTTGGAACATCTTGGGACATTTGAATCTTGCAAACATATTTAGATTTCATAAATACTAAGAATACATAATATATTGGGAACTTGGTGTGAACACATAACATGGAAGAACTTCATGTGAACTTACTGGAAAGATATTAAAACCTTAAAATATAATTCTAATTGCACTTTTGATAAATGGAGACACAACATACTTCTATGTACTAAACATATATTGTTTGAATTAATATGAATTTAGATTAGTCATTTAATGAGCATTGAATCTATTAATTTTTTTGTTGTAACCAAGAAAATTCTAATATTGTCATTTAACGACTTGTATGCCATTTGGCAATATTTTTTATTTTTAGGTATTGTTCTAGTTAATATGCTTGCATTTTGATATTTCATAACATACAAATGTAGAAGACTTTGAATCGGATAACTATTTCCTTAGTTATTAAATGTCAAGATGCACACATTTATACCCAATTATAGATGTGTAATTGATAATGTGATGTAATTTATATTAGATTTTTTGAATATTGAAGTCATAAACCTAACCTTAAACAATGACTTATAATATTTGTGCATATTTATATTTTAAAAATATGGTACTACATGTATTTGGTATATTTGCATAAATATATATTTTTAAATTGCCAAAAGAATAGAACTCCACTTAGGATTTGAACCCATAAAATATGCACCCAATTTGTGCATCAAGTGGAAAGGAGATTGGTGATACCAATCATATGAATTGCACATAATGCATATTAGTGTCAATGTTACATTTTAGTATTTTCAAACTTGCACATTTAATTTGGAGATATATATATATATATATAAACCTTATGATGTTTTATCAATTGATTTTGTCATTTTCTATTTTGATGCCTATATTTATATTTCTATTGATTTTATGTTCAAAATTCAAACACATGTGTTACTTGAAAATATATGTACACCGTAAAAAGTAACTTGCGTTATATTGAAAATGATGATGCCATAAATTTTACAATGAAAATTCCAAATACATATTGGAAATTTGTGTTCACACAATTCAATAAAGAGCGTTATAAAATTATTATTTTTCCAACAAATTACTGATAAAACTTTAATATAATTGAAGATGTATAATGATGATGCATATAGGTTTTATACATGTTAATGTTTTCTTTCCGTCAATTTGAATTCTTTACTATATGTATTTTGAAATTTGAATTATTTAATTATTGAAAATTGTGATATATTTACATTATAATTCTACAAATCTTAGATTTGAAATGTAAAATAGTTCTTACATGAAAAAAAAAATTGTTATTGTTATCAATTTCACATTTTTATTATACATGTTTGAAATAATCAAAATTCATCTTTAAAATATACATATAATTTGCATCAATTTTTAATTTATTATATTAAGGTCTATAATGTCTATTTCATCCATTCAATCCTTCTCATTCAATATTATTGTATATATATTTTGATTTATAAGAAATTTAAATTTAAAAATTTTAAATTGTGATATATTTGCATTTTATTTCAAAAAATTCTTGGATTTGACATGTAAAATGTTTTTTAAATGAAATGTTTTTACTTTTTATCATCAATCTCACATCTTTATTATACATGTCTGGAATAATCAAAATTTGTCTCAAAAATATACATATAATTTACATCAATTTTTAATTTATTATGTTAAATTATATAATATCCATTTCTTCATTTATTCCTTGTCATTCAATGTTATAGTATATATTTTTTGATTTATGAACTTTATCTCCAAAGGTTAAATGTGAAGTTATTATTTTAGCTACAAATGTATTAAAAATTTAAATGTTCAACATAATGATATTGCATTTTTGTATAATAATTTGATTTTTTTTCAAACCTTTTCAAATCCAACACTATTTGATTTCTTTTGTATCGAACATATAGTTTTTTGTAAAAAAGAATTTTGGATGATTTTCTTTTTTGGTCTATTTTTTTTCTTTCTTTCTCAAGTTTAGTGTTATGGAAGATCTAGTAAAATTTTATTGAAAAAATAAAAAATTAGTTACATTTTCACGATAAAAAAAACACAATACAAAAGGAATTTATAGTGAACACCAATGAAACTTACCCATGAAAAGGAAACTCATTTATCCGAATGTTGTGAGTTTTTTTTGCAAGGGTTCGGAGTTCTTAGTAGCAACACTAGAAAGAAGAAAGCAAGGGACATTTGCATTAAACATCTAGCAATAATTTGTTGTATGTTGGTTTGTTTTATGGCAATAACTTAAAAAAGGATTTGCAACACCATAGAAATGTGGAAACAATTTGCAAAATTTAAGGAATAATTCCTTGGATATATGTGGTCATGTTCTACTTTCTATTTTGAGTCTAAACAAGCAATTAGCTTAAAAGGTTTTTCTTATGGAAAACAAGGCACCACACCACCACCATTTGGTTTCAAGCAAATGCTTATTCGTACAATTACCATTGGAGATGCAATGAGCAAGATTTTTTGGGTCTATTTCAATGCAAAAAGTGCTGCAATTAAATGTGAAGTCCTGTGAAATCTTTGGGAGTTTAGAACAACTTCATTTTGTTCTTATGGGTGTGCAATTTGTGGAATGTTTAAAAAGTTTAAAGCAACTTCAAGGTTCATTTTTTCAACTTCCATTTCAATGTGTATAAAAGAATAAAATAACATAACAAATAACTAACCTAGATTTTGATTTTTGTGATCATGATTTCAAGTTCTTTAAGTAGACTAGATTCTTTATTCCAAATTCTGATAGCAAAATTTTCATTTAAATTTTTTATGTTGGCACTAAACAAACATTAGTATCACCATCAAAAAATGATGGTGTGCTACCATAGGCTAAGAAACATTTTTGGACAACTATGGATGTCGGGATTTTCAAAGCTACAAACAACTGAAAGAGTTTATAGATGGTTGAGTGCAAAAAAAGACAATATTTCTCTTAACACACAACAACAACTTTCCATGTCTAGGTATTTTACATTCAAAGGCCCAACCGTAAATTTAGACCAAGTTGTTACAAAAAAATGTAATATTGTTTGATTTTAATGTTAGCACCAATAGATTTCCATCAAAGTTCCACACACTCCTGTTGATAGAGATAACTGAATTCTTGATCAAAATAACATGTTTTTCAAATCCAAAGTGTCATGTTTCAATCAAATTTTTAGTTTTTTATAAACAAAATCCTTGCCTTTCATGGCATAATTTGATTTAACAACAAAAGTACACAAACATAGTTTGGAAATATGTCTTCATGCAAATGTTTAAAATAGATTATAATCCATTAAACTAAGAGGTTACAATTTAGTTTCTACAAATCTAAAGGATTAAAGGACTCACTTCTCAACTGATGTCAATTTCAAAGGTTGTGCTCATTTAAGATGATCACTTTTATACACCATTTTGCATTCACACAATGGGCACATCTATCCCTCATCTCCATGTGGAACTCCAGATTAGGAAAACATTAGTATCTTCAAATACAATGTTGAACAATATAGAACCCAACTTAACAAGATAGATGCAAGTACAATAGTTAATTTGCATGAGTATTTCAATTCAACAACAAGTGCTAGGTCTGATATCCAAATAGCATGAAATTTCATACATTCATAGTTCGAACCTAGTCCTTTGAACATAAAGATCCACCAAACTATGCAATGTTGTAAAAATTAAAAATCTAGTTCCCTCATCAAGAAATGTCCATATACATGTGCAAAAACTTATTGTGTCATGTAGGGTTCAACTTGAAACTAACCACATAAAGGGGGACAATGTGAGTGTTCATATGAGTACTCCATATAATTAGTCACTTAGGATCAAACAGGTCATCTATAATTGTTAACAATTTTTGCAAGTTTCAAATCATGCTTTTATTCTCATGGATGTTTTGAATGTCAACTATGACCAAGATGACATTCATCTCAATAAGCTAGATGCATACAGTCTCATCAATCAAGAAATACAATCTATCTATAAAGGAACTTGGAGTCCATTACATTCAATATTTTGATAGTACCTCTAGTACATGCTATAATAACCTTAAAAGAAAACCTACATCATACAAAAAGTATTGGTATTTGGAAAGGAACAATATTGTCTCTTATTTAGAATGCCTCACGCCAAAATTTTACTATTTTGCCATAAGGTAGACATTCCTTGTTTGCTCAAGAAAAAAAGAAACAAAAGTTTGAAGTTTAGGTGAGCTCAAGACAAAGTTGAACTAAGGACAAAAGGGAAATTAGTAACGCTGGATCTGTGGATTTCCGTGGAGTGTTGCTTGGAAATCCTACGCATGGGTTTAAGGTTCAATTCCCTTCCATCCAAGGCGAACCTGTCACACACTGTGCTCTGGTAGTCACAGAGGCAGCCAGTGATTTTCTTCACCAATCGATAAGCTATATGAGATTCTGACTACCGCTGTGCCACTGCTTGTATTGTTGTTGCATGGCTCCATAAGTCAATTGAGCTGCAAAGGGTACATTTTTGTTTCTCCCAAATGTTTCTTCTGTCCCCACTCAAGTTGCTGCAGTTTCCATGCAAGAAGTTGACACACCTGCCGATTACCGTAGAACCTTGGCAGCTTCCACACTAATTATTTTAGTTTTAGAAATGTTGAAATTTTCAAAAAAATAAAATTCAAAGAGAAACTTGTGGGAAGAAATTAGAGGAATCTTGAAATTAAGTAATTAGTCGACAAATATGTGTACTTAGTATTGCAGTGGATTTCACTTTATTTTGGTGGGAGGCGCATTCACCCTCACCATTCTCACCAAACTCACAGCTACGGCTAGTCATCAAGCAGCCTCCAATCAACTTCACAGGTGTAAGCATGTCAGAGGAGGAAGGTCGCATGCACTCTCCATGCCTGCAACTCCCATCTGTCAGCCAGTCATTTTTTGGGGGTGAAAAGTGCCCTAAAAAGAGAGCTAGTTTTATACAGAGGGAATATTCTGTTGCAAATGCCCATTTTTTAAAAAGAAAAATTCGCCAAACTGCTACAGAAAACTTGTTTTGCTGCAGATGGTGTCCCCAGATTCATGCCTACTGGCTAAACGTTTATTGCTTTTGTGGAAAAGACTCGCCAGTGAAGTTGAAATCTGCTCAGGGATGCTTGTCACTCTGGCTCCATGAGGGAATTGAAAAAGAAAACACTGTCGTGGGTCTGCCATGGTCGGTCGGGTGGCTTAATAGTGTTTAAGCACATAGAAACACCTTCGGACAAACATTTCATTGAATTTATTACATTTGAGGTAATGGGCAAGCAGTAGGCATGAGAACCAACCCTGACTCCTTGACAGCAAGTGACGCAACACGGAAACTGTCGGGGATGCCAAACACCACACTGAATAGTGAGCACTGAGGATTCTGCAGCCTGAAAGAAAATGGGGCACGCGGTTTCCATCACTGCCTAGGTACTCCAAGAAAGCAGGATGGCAACCAGGAAAGAGAATAGGTAGCTTCCAAATGCCGGGTAATCCAGGAGAAATTATGGCATTTCGTACCGACAGGCTCGGGCATAGCTTTTATAAGTCAGGTCCCAGATTTTGTTTCTGAAATGGATCTTCACTGGTATTTACAACAAATGAGACAACATGCTCAAGAAGTTTCAGAAAGACAGAGAAAGTGACATACAGCGGAGAGCTGCCCCTCTAAATTCCACTGTGTGATGGATGGAGGGCTTTACTGTACAAACTGGGCGTAAGGACTCGTCCATTTCTTCTCTTACTTTCCCCCCTGATCCCTGGCGGGTATCAGTCAGGTATGACCAAAAGCAAAGACTACAGATGTTGTGTGGGCATTGCGTTTTCAAAGGTGGGCAAGGAAATTAGAGGAACATTTAAGAATTCTCCCCAATGTTTCTCTTGATTTTCACAATGCCCGCATATTGTTTACAAAAGTGTAGGCCATAAATTTTTGTTTTATGAAAAAT
>Ga0209611_10006709_pt1 | contig 18728 bp, 15 predicted proteins | sample S1TSphgellanicum_3_FD_187693 | JGI IMG/M metagenome (GOLD analysis project Ga0209611, IMG submission 187693) | Host-associated microbial communities from peat moss isolated from Minnesota, USA - S1T2_Fc - Sphagnum magellanicum MG (SPAdes) (version 2) | ecosystem: Host-associated > Plants > Peat... | reverse complement strand
CAAAAAGGGGGGGGGGGGTTTAAATTGTCACCAACTTTGGGTGAAACAGCACCAACATTAATACCATGGAAAAAACCCCAAACTTCATTTAAATTATCACCTTTTGTATATTAATACATTAATATTATAACCTTATCCTAGGTTTAATAAAATGGAAACCAAAAGGGAAAATGTCAAGTCTGGATGTAAGGGAAAGACCATGGAACCATGTATGATGAAAACCTACCAATCAAATTATAAAAACCAAAGCACCCAAAAAAGGGGGAATACAAGGAACAAAATGGAAGGACCCACATCCAAGAAGACAAAAGAACCACCTAAGAGGGCGAATCACAAGGTGAACATCAAGTTCTCGAACCCCCTCTAGTCGCAAAAAACACATCAAATAAGGAAAACATAAGACTTCTTGAAAAAACACTTAGCTTAAAAGAACCTTTGCCTATTACAACAACCCATCTCAAAATAGAGATCACTTGCGCCCACTATAACATCATTAACACCCTCTACTTATAAAATGTGCACAAAACTAAGAGAGGAAGGCCTCCACTACCCTTTGTTCCCCACACCATGTAGCTCTATATTTGATCTCACATTTTGAGGAATGTGTTGTAAAAGTTACTTTGTGAACTTTGAGTTGTAACCTTCTAATACTTTATTTATATACAAACCCCAAACCTAGGGAGGATGCAAAGCTACAAAAAGAAAGGATCAAAGTTCAAGCAAGTGGATTATTAGTTAATGGTTTAAGAATTAAAGAGATAGAAAGGTCATTAGCTTATCTACCAACCACTAACAACAAGTTAAAGAGCGGGGATGGTAGGTGAGTCTTGAGACAAGGGAAATTGAGAAGTAGTAAGATTATCATCATCATTCATTTCAGATTGAAGGATGTTTGTATCTTTAGCTTATCTACTGATTGCTTACAATAAATTAAGAGTGGGGGTGGGAGGTGGGTTTTGTAGCAAGGGAAATTAAGAAGTAGCTAAGGCTATTTAGTTTAAATTGAAGGATGTTTGCATCTTTTGTTGCAACCCTAACCTTGGGCTTACGACCAAGGTAAGGGCTTGCAAGAAGGCAAGATAAAAGGGAGACCCGGGAGGCACATTTTATACTCATGGGAGTGCAAGAGAGTGTGAGAGAATGAACCCTCACACTCCCAAGGCAACTCTCACTTAGGGAGTTGGAGTCTCAAAGGACCCCTGAATTTTTAAAGAGCGACTGCAAAGGCCAAAACCCATCCGTTTGAAGAGTTATTTATATCATTAGAAAACTATTGAAACATAGATGTCTAAGATGGCTCGCATCACCCATTTGGACATCTGAAACACAAGTTATGGCCAAAAGAAAGGTCGGGAGTCAAATTGGCAATTTGACTCTTGACCACTAAAAGTTGAGAATCAACCTGATTTCTTTGCGTGTAGGTGACGTGCGACATACTGTTGGAAAGCTCTCGACGAGGGCTACAACTTTGCCTTAGACCTCATTATGATCGGAGGTCTGCCCACAAAGTTATGGGGCTCCAAAGTCGCGAGAGTCTTGACTTTGGCAATTTCAGGACTCCCACTTGGGAATCGCGGGAGAAAAAACCATTTGGATGTGGGCCTCATGGAGAGGCATAGAATATACTATAAGGGAGAAGGTGGTGGCTTCCCCCAAGTCTGGGCTGTGGTGAGTCTTGTGAGTTCAAGTTTGCCCGTGGTTCGTCCTAGCACCAAAAGTGCTTGAACTATGCACTAACCAACTTGTTGTTTGGTTTGTGTAGATCCAAGTGAGTGATTAAGTGCTTGTCATTCTTCCTAGTCCCATCCCGGAGCTCCAGCACGCCGCTCTACCCCTAAAATGTTGTGAGCCAGGGAGCGTGCCCCGACTTCTTGCTTTTTCGTTATCTTCAGTTTGGACTCACATTTGAGTCCATTAAGGAGCCTGGGGGTGCGTCATATTTTGTAATATTATGGATATTCTTCAATGAAAATAAGTAACAAAGACGAAACAAGAGAACCTTTTGATTTTTTTAAGTTCCAAACAACATTAGCACAATCATGTATAAGAACATAACTTATTTTTTTGCCTAAATAACAAGACCTCGATTACCAAAGGGATGAACTAATTGATTGGGTGATAGTTGCAATAATTGTTTTCCTTTATTTGAACTACTTTTGAACTTTAAAAAACATTTCCTACTTTAACTATTGTTGGTCTAATATAAGCATTTGAACATGCTATTGTATGGTTCCATATTAGATTCATTCATTGTTTTTTATATAAGTGGTCAAGGGTTCAAAACTACTCACAAGGAATAGGACAAGTAGAATCATTTCTCTTCCTTCTCAATACTACATGTCTCTTCATCATGAAGACTATGGATGTGCAAAATCACTTGAAATGTGGTACCGATAACTTTTATTGCAATCAAGCTCGTGCTTGGTTCTACTCTTCATATGGTCTCATATTCTAATATTCAACATAGGTTTTTGTGGAATCAACACAATTACCTTAAATTTCTTAAGTGTTTTTGGCTTTGAAATTTGGATGCCAATTTTCTACCACATTTGCATGGTGAATGATCTAAATCTACTTTAAATCAAAGAGAGGTCATTTTTCAAAACATAGAAATGATAATTTTTCAATTAAGATAATTAAAAATCTATTGTCACAATTAAGGAACAATGTCAAAACAGAGTGTCATCATGTGCATTAATTTATTATTGTTGTGACAGTTTGCAAAGCAAAAAAGCTTGAAACCTATTTTTCTCTTCTTCTAGCCATCATTAAATCCCAAAAAATAATTTGTAATTTTGTTTTGTTCTTTTAGCCATTGTTGAATCCTAGAAAAAAAAACTTCAAGCCTCTTCTTCCCTTCTTTTGGCTATCATCAAATCTCAAAAAAAAACTCTTCTTTAGGAAACTTACAACTCTTCTTCTTTTTTCCTAACTATCACCAAATCCCATGAAAAAATGTGCACAACCTCTTCTTCTCTTCTTCTAGACATTGTTAAATCTCACAATTTTCTTTTTGCAACCTTTGATTCTAACCATGGCCAAATGTGACAAAAAAACCACCTATGACCTTTTTTCTCTTATAGACATTGCTGAATCCCATAAAAAAACACAAGCACCTTTGAATTCTAACCATAGCCAAGGATCACAAAAAAAAAATCACGAGGAACAAATTGAAACATACAAAAACATAATAGTGTTGCAAAAAACCACACCTAAATTGAAGCAATGTGTAATTGTATTTCATTAAATGTTCAAGCATTTTTTGGCCCACTAATGTTTCACCAAGTCCATTCTCAAATTGTGGTGAACTTGGATATTCTTTAATTCTTATGTGTTTTCCATATACGCTTCAAAGATTAAATCTCTTTTCAAGTTTGCTACATTTGTTCCATCAAATAAAGCTTAGATTTTGGTCTCACTCATCTTCAATAATATGTTAAGAAGAATCACACAACACATCACGAAATTTAAAATTGCATCTATTTGCCACAACTTAATGGGTTTTGAATGAGAGCAAATTTATATTATAACCCCAAAACATTTATCTACATCCTTTCTTGCACTTATTTGCATCTTTGCAAAGTTTTGCCTCTTCTCATCTTGAAGTTCATGTATGGTTTTACACAAAGCAAGACCATGGACAAGATACCATCCGTTAATAGATAGTCTCAAGGGTAGACATTGCCATTTCCTTTTAATTTCAAATCATTATCTACCCCATTTATCATATTTGCAACCATTGGTGATTGGTCTACCACATTAATGTCATTATTTCCACCCAAAAGCCCAAAAAATGTATGCCATATCCAAAGAAATTGGTTTGTAATTGCCTTAAAAAATTATAGCCTTTTCTTCATTTTTGTTTTGAAATGCATTTGCTATTTACCAAGGCAAATTTTTCATGTATAATGCATATAATCAAGGCTTGCAAACATGCTTGGAAAACCACTATCTACATTAATTTTTGGTTGGTCTTTTATGTATACCCTTGTGGGCTTTTGAAAACACCTAGCATGCACAAACCATTTTGTGCATTCCATTATCATATTTTTAGCAAGTTAACAATATTCATCTACTACATTATCCTTTATTGATATGCAATTGTGCATTTTTGGATTGAAGACAACCCAAGCTTCCATGTGCAATTTTTTTTTTTGTAAGAAAAAATCATAATCACAAATAATTTGCAATATTTCCATAAAACGTTCACACCTCATCCTATATTAACATCTAAATTCTTTTTCATTTTACATTAGTGAAAGAACAAATAGTTCAAAACCATATGTTCATGCCTAGAAGTTCCCCCTCTCTTGGCAAATTCTTAGTGTGCCCCACCTTGCTATTATCATGTTTACACCCTTCATTTTCAAAAGTTTGAACAAGCTACTATAAAATTATTTATAAAAACATTTATTTCTTGTTGTCATCATCAACAAGCTAAGCAAGCAACGACTATTTCCATTTATCAACCATTTTCTCTCCATGCACACACAAAAAAAACACAATGAAAAGCTCCCAAAGCTTCATGGTGATCTTACACTTTGTGTGATTATAAGGCCAATTGCTAATGATTTATTGTTCAAATGACATTTTCATGACAAGGTTTGGCAAAGGGGTTCACAATCTAATATTGTTATGTGTGTTTGTAGGCGATTGGTGGAAATGTTTTAAAAATCGAATTGCATGTAAGTTGCTGAATCATTATTTTTTGGAGGTTTGTTAATGGAATTATTAGAGAATAATTTTCTAAATAATGGAATAGCTTTAATATGTGCAATGAATCACTAAAATTAAAATCTCATCTTTCTACCATCCACAAATGATAAATCTTATTTTTCTAAATGACAAATGACAATAACCAATTTGGTAGCTATCACGTGCAAGAACTTGATGTAGTGGGATCTAATGGAGTGAGGGGAGGACCCACTCCAAAATTATGGAATCTTTTAAGTTGGGTAGTCTAGTAGGTATTGTTATCTCACATGCTAATGTTACTCCATCAACCAAAAAAAAATAATGATTGAGCAACTTACATGTTAGTTGAATGCCAATAAAAAACCTCAATCAAGATGGAGGTAGGGTAAATAGGCCAATGATTAAACATTTAATGTGTTAGTTAGCTTTGAATCTTATTGGGTGCCTCCATTGTTTTTTATGACTCAAAGATAAAGTGTAGAGGAGTAGAGGGTGCACTTAACACCCTTTAAATTGCTTAAATCGAATCAAAATTGAAAAAATTATGCCCATTTAAAGATCGTGATAAAAAATGACCCCCAAAAAAAACTTCGAACACATTAAAGCTCAAATGAGTTTACTTACTCACCTATAACCAAGCAAGGATATCCTCTTTTATGGACATTTTATGTCCTATCATCAGAATAAATGAAAGTTTCAAACCCACACATTTACAAAATAATCATTTAGTTTTGAACGTGTGGCTAGGATCTTCATAAAAATTAGGGTTACAATTCAACGATAATGGGAGTAGAAGATCTCATTCACCAAATTGTCGCAAGTTTATGAGCGTGGTGGTGGGCATGGCAAACCCATTGTGCATATGTGGGTGTCGAATTTTTTGGATACCCATCACTAGGAAATGCGGCTCCACATTAAGCATTGGTTTTCCACTATGAAAAATTATGTCCATTGAAACCATACTACTTTATAACTAATATTCAAAAAAACAATTCATATATAGCTTTTATGCAACTATCCCTTGGGTATTTTAACTACCATGTAACTATCCCCTTTAAAATACGATGTACTGATAAATAAATTGTCACGTTAGAAATTCAGTTAGTTGTATTATAGTTATAAATGAAAATAAGTTTCTTATACAATAATTTATACACATTGTACATACATATGTAATCGACCATGTTTGATTTTTTCAAGAATTACATTGTAATTTTAAAACTATTATAAATGTGTCACTAAAGCAACAACTATGTTGCAATTAATGTACAATGTACATACATGCGATCATGTCATGTGTCCACATTTCCACTACCCATTATGGGATACATTTATAACTAATTTTCAATTATGATTCCCATTGATATAATTAGTATGGCCATTAGTGCACCACTATTAAAGTATTATTATTCAATTATGTTATGACTATAATACAACTACTTATAATTTAATAAGGATACATATTCATTAGTTATTTATATTTTCATCATATGCAAAGGAAAATGAGTCATGAAAAAATAAAAAGAAGAAAAATAAGCTTTCTAACTTACAAAACACGTTTTTTTTTTCCTTTTTTTTCTATTTGGACCCTTCCTACTTTCAAACCTCATAACTTTCTTATTCTTATTCATTTTAAATGATTTTAAATGTTATATGAATGCCACCTAAAGTTTTACAAATCATCTTTGAACTTTAATAGTAACAAAACAACATACAAGGAATTTTTTTAGTGTTTGGGAATTGGTCTTTGTAGCATTTGGCGGTTTTTAAAAAAGTTTTGGACCCCTTTTACTTTGGAAGGCCATAACTTTTTCAATTCTATTCTGTTTTTGATGATTTTTAATGCACCATATGCACCAATAGGAGAGGTTCAAATTTTTTTTAGACACAAAAAATAATTTTTCCCTCCCTTGGATTTGACTTGCTTTGAGTGCTTAAGTGTTATAGTTGAATTCAATTTGCAACTAATGAACAACTAAAAAATTTAACCCATATGTTTTGTTTTCAAATCTCATATTATAAACTATGTAAAAAAGGCTTGCCCTCTTATTAACTCACATTAAAATACATGTGTCATTTTGGGATGAATTAAAAAAGCTTAACTTAAAGGAAAAACATAAAATAAAAAATAAAATTTCATGGCTATTCTTTTGTGCATTTAGTCTTGTGTTTTCCCACCTACTTACCTAGGTAAATAAGTAAGTCCTACTTTTCTACTTACCTACATATGGTTATGTACGACCTACCTAGTTATTAAATTTTTATTTTTATTTTTTCCAAAATATAATTAATATGCCACATGGAAAAAAAATTAGTGTGCCACATGTTACAATCTTAGACCATCATTAATAATCATAATGGACAATGGAAATCAATATTTCAAAAAAAATTATTTCCAAAAATCTTCATAATGCCATGTGTTAGATTTTAATAGATGGATGATAATTAATGACATTACCATAACATCATGTGTGCAGTTATAATGAAGTTGCATAGTAGTTGAAAACTACTTGTTTTGACTAAGTTGCAATGAATTGCATTGTATAAATGGTGAATTGCAACTCTACAATTCATGTAACTTGTTCGTTAGCACTTATAACATATAAATACAGTGATTTGCAAATGTCCTCTACAATCCAAAAATTGAGTTGCAAGGCCAATTGCAAAACCCCCCTTTTTTTCATAGTGTTTTTACATAGTCGTGAAGTAGAAATGGGAGTTTTTTACTCTTGTTTTCTACCACAATGATGATTCTTCAAGGTTTGATGCTAACAAACGTTAGTTTTTTAGACATATGTCACCAGAAGCAATGGGCGCATGTTTTCTTAAAGGTTTGTAGCTAACAAGAAACAATAAGCAACACATCACATGTTAGATGACAATGTCAAGAAGAAGAAGCACATCAATAGGAATAACACATCATTGAGAAGAAGATGCATTTGAGCTCGTTTGAATGTTGCTACAAATTTTGGTTGTGTTTCATGTTCTTGAAATTTTTAGCTCCAAGTTCCATCATTGTTGTAGCCTACATTAGTATTTAAAGCATGTCTTTGAACTTTGAGCTCAAATTTTCAATGTTGTTAAAGTTTATTCAAGTTATATGGACATGTTTTTGAAACTTTCACTTTGAAACACCATCATTGCTATGGCTTGTGTTGGTCTTTTGAACATGTTTTTGAAACTTTGAATTCAAAATTTTAGTATTATTGAAGCCTATTTTGGTCTTTTGATCTTTTGGGTGTTATTGAAGTGTTTTTACTTGATTCGCACTCCAATGATCCTAGATTATGTTCTCCTCTGGTTTTACTCCCAGTGGTGACCATATGTATCCCTCTTATTTAATCATCAGAAGGTAGTGACCTTATTGTTCAATGCCCTCTTGTTTGTTGTTTAGCATGTGCTCTTTGCCTAACTTATTATTAAACCCAAGTTATGCATCCAAAAGTGGCACCCATGTACCTACATGGATCTATTCGTAAGCTTGTTTAAAAGGTCCAATAAAATCTATTAGTGACCTCTTTGATAGCTATTGGAGTCCAAGCTGCAGTAAATTGTGCTCTAACACGTTTTTTCGCAATTATGATAACTATTTATCTACTATAGTCCCCAATTATACCACTTTCTTGGCTTGTTTATGCTTTATTTGTTTTGTTTTTCCTTTTTAAATTTCCTTTGCAACTACCTTGTCCATAGTTTTTTTCCTTAGAATGTTTAAATATTTAGCAGAAATCACAACATGTGATTTAGAGTAATCAACTAATGGTTCCTCTCCCCTTGTGCATCTTAGAGGTAAACGAAGTAATGAAAGCAAATTGTGCAACCTCATGGCTTCATAAATCAAATTTGGAGGACTTTGGGTTTCGTGCACCACCAACTCAAGAGTAACCTCATCTAGGTTTACAATCTCTTGTAGTTGTTCTTTTATCACAATAAGGCTTTAATGCATGTCTACATAGTAACGTTGGTCAAATTGTAACATGTTGGTAAGATGATATTCAAGTGTTGTTTGATGGATTAATGTTTCAAATATATGGAGAAGTTTTAGAACAATAGATTCCTCCCTTCATTGTTGACTTTGATTTTTTCCTTGCCAAGTTGTGAAAATTTCCAACAAAAAAATTATAATAATACATTTTTCTTGGGTGAATTTTCAAACTCTTCCTACAAAAAAAGGTGGGGTTGTGACAAGTACAAAGGGATTGTCCACAAGAAGACTTTGCCAAATTTGGCGAGAGGTAAAAAAATGAAGTAGAAAAAGTTGGGATTCTCCTTATATAAACTAGGGGCTTCTTGGAGCCTATTTGTCTTACTATGACAATTTCACATTTTTTTCTCTCACAATGTGGGGTAGTTGGGACTTGGGCCCATGTTTTTGTCCAAAAAAAACCCTTTGTATGCCTTCAGTTAGCACCTTCCTTTTTTTTCCTCATCAAATTGCGAAAATTTGTGACAAAATTCACTAGATTCCAACAATGAATAATGGCTAGATATTATTGTGACTTTTGGTTCCCACTTGATTTGACCATCTAACCTTCGAATTTTCCCAGCAAAACGTAAAATGCCGTAGAATTTGTCAATCATAGTTCAACTTAAACTGGTCCATGGTAGCCATGCCGCACCACAACCATCAAGCTTCATTAACTTGTTAAACCTTTTTGTATTTTTTTTGTCTGGAAACAATGGGCATTTCAACTTTGTTGTGTTGTTGCAATTTGCTCGTCCAATAGTTGCAAAGGAATCTCAAGAAAATAAAAAAAGGGGTTGAAAAAAATTGTCTTTGAAGTGCAAAGATAACAAAGCATTGTCCAAAGAGCTTGAGCTTCAAAAATACCAAACACTTATGAATTTGACAAAACATTGACCCCCTTCACTTCGAAAGGGTCTTGCTCATTCCTTTATGGATTTGAACGTTTTTGTATGGATTTGTATGCTACAAGTGCAAGGCTATAAAATCTTTTTTAGCTCTACGAGAAATGGAACAATGACCATAGAGTTATAGCTCTCCATCCTCAAGTGTTTGGTGATGGGGAGTTCTACCCTACTTCACAAATTTGAAGAAAAAACAACAGAACAACAACATAAGACAATTTTCATAATTTTTGCAAATTTTAATAAAACTTTCTTGAACAATCTTTTTTTGAGAATTGTGTTATGAGAACTGCCTTTAAAAACTGCCAGTAGAAATTTTGCAAGAAGCAACCCTAGTGAAAACTGGCAAGGATCCTTTTTTTTTCACATATGTAAAACCGCATAGGTTCTTAAATCTCAAAACAAAAAACAAAAAAAAAGAAAAAAAAGGAGCCGGCCATGTTCTTTAAAACCCTTCCAAAAACCGGAACATTGGTACAAAGGGGTATTTTTTTGAAATGTAAGACTAAATGAATAAGACAAACAGAGTTAATCAAAGTAACTGCAATAACTAACAAAAAAATCAAAACAAACAACATATTAGCCTAGGCTCATTTGAGGTGGACATATGCACAAAAAGTGTGGATTGCAATCAAATGGACTAAACAAGCATGGACATTGGGTAGCCTTACATTTTTTAATTCAACCATTCAAATCAAGCTTTAGCATGTGAATTAACTTCCCTCTATTGTCACCAATATATATAGCTTCCAATTTCATACACATCCATACTTAATCCAATCTCAAATACAAACTATCGATGAACTTAAAAGGTATTCATCATCCAATTACATGAGTTAAGTTGCATTGGACCATGCCAAAATGGAAAGCATATTCATATGCATGCCAATATTTTCAAGTCAATGCAATATAATTAGTGTTGAAATGGCCAAAGTAATAGCCCAACTACTTTGGCCACCTCACTAATTATATTATTGTCGGAAATGTTAAAGTCTTCAACTTTTGTTTTCTTTCAGAGAACAAAAACTTGTGAAGGGAAATATCAAAGAGTTTCAAGGGTATTCTATTTGTTGAAATGAAGTTTCAAATTTAATTAATTATTCAATAGACACGTGTTGAACTTGCCAAGGTACTACAATAATTTGAGGGCTTTATGTTTTAATAAAAGTCTCACAGTTGTAATGAAAGTTTCCAAGAATACTTAGAGATTATGCCCAATAGTTAGATTTTGATTAGTAATTTGTATCAGATTGATCTGACCTAGCCAGGGCACATGGACATAATTATAATGCTTTTTGAAATCCTTCACTAGGTTCCCAGGCAACATTTCTTTGTTTTGCAGAATTTTGCATTGCCACAATAACTTTATTTGGACATCTTGGAGGTTTTTGATTTTTCAGTGCAGTTTCAACTAAATTCCGAGTTTTTTTAACATCTGTAATTGTCAACTTTTCAACCTCACAAAGTTGAAAAAGAATAATCCTCATTCCAAAAGACATCGTAAGGAGGGGGTTTTTTTTTTGCAAATTTTCCAGGTCAAAAAGTTGGCAACAGATGTTGAAGTTGCACTAAAAAATATTGAAACTTCCATCTTTTCCTAAATTTGGATTTGCCAAGTTGTCAAAATTCGCCACAAAAATAAATAAATCACCAATCATAAGTTTAAATACCATCCACAAGAATAACCTTTTAGTGTGATACATTCCCCCAAAAGCCCACTAAATAGCCCTAAATGTTACAAGATTAATTATTCTAAAGTTATCTAACGTATTTCATAAATGTCATCTACTGAATTACAGAAGTGAATGGAACAAACAATCGACAAGCTAACTCCCAACCCCTTTTGGGCAAAGCAGCATTAAAAACCGTATCTTGTAGATCACAAGCTCTTGTGCTAGATTGTTGAAGGCAATGCAAAGCGGGCCAATACTTTTGCCTCTAAACATCCTTTGAGCTGGCTTTCAACTAGTGTTGACCGGTTATTGCTCTTTTTTGAGAACTGGCTAGCTAGGTAATTTTATTTATTTTTCAATTTTGATTGTTGGGTAATGAATCTCAATATTAGAATGTTGGGTCAGTTATCAATATCTTTTGGGTAATAATCATCAGTTATGCATAAGGGTAGGTTACAAAATAGTTGGTTGATAACCGTTGGTTGTCTTCAGTTATAGATTTATTAGAATTATATATTATATTTATTATTCAGTAATTCTGTTTTTCTAAAAAAAATGTTTAAGATTTTAGGATTGATAACCTACTTGGATGATAACTAGGTCATCTGGGTAGGTTATCAGAAAATTGAAAAATCAATACCCTAGGTTATCAATATTAGTTGGGTATTCCCAAAATCAAGAACTTATAGGTAGGTTATAAATACTTGGGTTGATAACCATATCAAAACTCAATAACCGGCCAACACTGCTTTGAACCACCTATGAGCGATTTTTTTAATCTTGCCTTGCTCAGCTTTATCCCATTGGGAGTTAGTGCCCATGATCGGCAAGTGATTACCAAAGGCCTCCATGGAGCCTTAAGGTGATCAACAACGTAACCTATCAAATGCAACTACGTCAACTCACTTTCTTGGATGAGCCTCTTCGACAACCCCTTACTTATAAAGTGTTGGGGCTAGTGTCATTAAAGCACATACATTGTCACATAGTTGTGACAAGAAAGCTGTGCTGGATGAAGAAAAAGGAAACGAGCAAGGCCCCCATGGATTGGTGTAGCTTAGTCATTGTAGTTGCACACTGGTAATGCATTGTTTAATAATTATTGGCTAATAGAATATGATGAAAAAAAATAGAATCTAAAGGTTTTTAAGTAAAAGGAAAATTGAAATTTAGGATATTGTCTAGAATACTATTGATAAATAAAGGCATATCATGTCATATATGGCATTTAGATGTGCACCAAAATGAAGTTTAAAGTTTCCCTGCTTTTTTATTATTTGCAAGACAAACTTTTTTTTTGGCAAGAATGATAATTGCTAGCATTGCACGATGTTTGGAAAGCATATTTGGTGTTGTGGTGGACTCTTTTTCAACCATGTTGTCATGCACCTACAAGCAACATACAACATCACACCTAGTAATGAATCCATGTTCATTTACATGCATTTATAAGAATTTCAAAAAAAATAAAGAATGACGTTTTGGATTTTTTTAATTTAATTGTTTGAGGTCCAAAAATTGAAACAAGAAAGTCAATTGTAACATTGATGAAAAAACACATACGTAAATGCAACTTTTATTTTCCCATATTGTTGTATGCATGTATCTATATGCATGTAAATCTATATTCATTTCTATTGTGAAATGTTAGAAAGTGTTTGTTTTGTTAATTTATTGATGCAAAGATGTGATGCAAAGTTTTAAAGATTTGGGAATATAGGTATTGAAATGGAATTTGGGTGTTTGCAAGATATTGTGGTTAAATTAATTATCTTCAAAATGCAAGGTACAAAATCATTTGGAGTAAGTTTCTTATTATTTTCAAATTCTTTCTATTTGTGAACCTTGAAAGCATGACATATGTGAGGCCAAGTGCAAAGGCTTCTTTTATATCGATAATAATTTTTGAACTCATTGTTGCACCTTGTGATTTGTGTCTAATAATAGCATATGCCAATGTGATTGGAAATGATGTTTTATAATAATATCCATCATATGTATATTTATTTTGAAATGTATGTTTTTTCAAAACCTTTTTTAGGGAATTAGTTGTTAGTTGGACTTCTATGTCGGTGACATTGTTTTTGGTATCAAATATCATAGATGTTATAGTTGTAATTGCACCATTTACAGCTCCTTTTTGTATATTGATGTTGTCTATGAACATGACAAGTGCACCTATGGCAACGGTATGTATGTGGTTGAAGGATTTGTTGTTCAACCATGGTTGAATATGTTTTATGTTTGTAACATTTGTGTCCATTTTTACTTGGTAAATTTCCGAAGTTGGAAAATGTTTTTGTAAAGCAATGGTGTTGTATTTTTCAACAACAACTTTATGTGTATAGAGAATTATTGTGATTCTATTGATGTGAAAGTCTATTTCTTGAATTTGTAAAAAAATGGTGATAAAACTTTCTAAATTTCATTTGTGGTTGGTTTTCTTTTTCGAATGATGTTAAGAAGTTGTAGGTATTCTAGATTTGTGGCATGACACATTAATATGGACAAAAAATGTTGTGCCATTTTCCAATAGGGTGTAATTTTACATGTCAACATTTGCATAATATGTCATTTTGTCGTAATGTGTGCTTACAAATTGGTGGTAAATGTGCAAGGTCACCAACTAATAATACAAGTTTTGTTTCAAATGGAGATGTTTTTGCAATAGACATTACTTGTTTTAAATGTTGTTCCATAACACAAAGTATGTCGCTAGTCATCATGGACATCTCATTTATAATGATGACATTTGTAATTTTAGGTTTTCCATGACATTGCTAGGTTCAAGGAGGATTGATAAATATCCTCACATTAGAATGTGAAATGTAATGTGTATTGTAGTTGGTATGGAGCATAAACAAAGTGTTGTTGTGCGCATAATTGTTGATAACAATACGTTTTTGCCAAGTGTTTGGAAATGTTATGTGATGTATTTCACAAAAAAAGTTTTCCCACTTCCAAGTGTGCATGTTAAAATGTGCAACCATTGTGGGTTTTCAATAATGGAATGGATACTTTTTGTTGTTCGTGATTTAAGTGCATCATTGAAAGGTTTGTGTCAAATGTGTGTTTAAAAAGTTTTCACCTAATATCTATTTCATGTGATTGTTTATTGATTGTGGGAAGTATTGTTTCAAGTGTTTTGTGATGTGGATCAAGATATGAATGGTCTTCTAATATTTCTTGAAAAAGTTGGCTTCGTTTCCTACTTCCAAAAGGTTTTTATGCGCATATTTCATTAGGTACATTTGTATTTTTCCTAAATTGTGTACAAGTCCCAAATGTGGCATTCACGTACATAGCTTTTCTACAGATTGGTTGCGCAGAGTAAATAAAGCTCTCTTCGAAAACACACGTTTTGTAATAATATGTTATAAAAAAACCCTATTATGTTATGTGCAAGGTGAAACTCTGTGAATATAGTCAATTTGTTGGTTGTGTAAATGTAGTCCTCACCATGACATTTTGAAAAAAGGTGTTTTAGTTTGTCAAACTCATATTTTGTAAAATATTCAATGAAAGTCATGTTTTCAAAATGAGAAGGTCGATTCATATAGACGTCTATGGGATGAAATCCAAAAATTATTGATCTTGTGATAATTTTGTGCACATGTGAAGGGGTTTTGAATCTATGTATCTCACAACAACACTTTTGTGAACTATAGGTATTTGTAAACATGTGAATGCTACTTTTTGAAAAGAAATAGGTTTATTGATAATGAGAGAGGATATAAGTTGAAGAAGTACTTTAGAAACATTTCATAAGCCCATTCACATTGCATTTTTTCTATTTAGATTTAGTGTTCCATGTGGTTCACATTTTATAGTGTATTTTAAAGGGTAATATGACCAATATGAAAAAGTAATGTGTTGGATATTGATATGTGCATTCCATAACAAAAGTAAAGATGCATGGTATGGCACTACGATTTAGTCTTCATGCCTTGGGCAATAATATTCTCATCAATTTGTGTAGTTATTGAATTTGGATTGTTGGTTTGGTTGCATAGTAAATGGAAATTCATATTTACAATGAGATTTGTGCTTACATCTATTCCACATGTGTGAAATTGTTTTCTCATTACTAATTTGTACAAAATATGTTGCATTGCATATGTGGGTTTTATAAATTTGTTTTTATTGTTGTTGAATATTGTTGAGACAAATGTTACAATTTTGTTTGTGATATGTTCAATGTCATTTTCCATAATCCATAAGATGATGTGGGCATGAAGTGATCCACATTGTTGAATTTCATAATGTGTGACATGTTGTTTTATGTTTCCTAATACATGATGATGATAAAAGAAGTTGCATAAATTTGTTGACTTTAGAATGAAATAATATGTCACACTCTACTAGGCAATTTTTCCAATCTAATGATGTATGTATTTGTTTTGCAATTTTTTCAATGTCAATAATTTGTTCCCATAGAAAAAAACTTGTTTTGTTAACTTTGAATGTTAAAAAAAATGTGGCATTCCAAGATGTTTGACCACACAGGGTAAATCTTGTAATTGTGTTATGTGTGATCAAGGAGTGCCTGGTATATTTGCAAGAAGATTGTATTTAACAATTTGTTTGAGAATGTCTTCTTCACTCATTTTGGAATTTTGTGTTTTACATTTTTTTATGTTTTTATCAAGGCATGTTCGTGAAGTTTTTTTGATTAGTTGTAGTGATTGTGGTAAAGCATACATATATAATAAATATGGTTTGTATAATGTGAAAGGTGAAAATAATGCATTCATTCTATATTTAAAGTATTCATTGAAATGTGTTTTACCATCATAAGCACCATGGCCATGTGGGAATAAGAAAGGAAATAGGGCCATTTCCAAAAAAAAACCATTTTTTTCATGTTTAATGTTGTTTCTCTCACTATCACTGGTTTAGATGTTTGTGGTATGTTATTATTTTCCCGTTGTTATAAATGACTTATATATATATATATATTGTTCTTGTTTCAAAACACATGTCAAATAACAAAGTTAAATTATATATTCATTCTAAGTCATCCTTGTTTGTGAATGTTGTGTCATGTGTGGCTTGTGTCAATAATATTTTGTACAATATATGGCGTGAGAATGCACATGCTACTATTTTTTGTGGTTGTTCAAAAATTGTTTTATATTTTTGGAACCATGGATTTGTTTGTATATTTTGTGAAAACATTAACCCTACTGAAGTGTTTATTTCTTCTATTGTGAAAGTGTGATCCACCATGCCATCCCAATTCAAAAGAAGACTATTTAGAATACTTGTTTCTATAATTTACCTTGTATAATAAATCCCTAGTTTCTTGATTGCATGTGCATTCCAATGTCAAGAAATGATAATAATTGAACATGAAGTGGATGTGTGGAAAGTAATGTTGCCATGTATGATGGTGGTTGGTATATTACGTAAGTTGCATTTTAAGGTTTATTTGAATGACATTTAATGCAAATGTGCATGAATTTTTTTCATCAGAAGCTATGTAATATGCCATTATCACGTTTGCAATTGCATATGGTGTGTAAGTATTATGTTGATTATGAACATCTTTGCATTTGTTAATTAATGTTTTGTAATATCTTCTTTTATTTGTCAATTCATGATTCCACAAATTGCACAACATTGTATTTTTTGAAAAAACGAAGATGTTTTTATTGTCCATTTTTCATTCAATTTGTTTCTTGAATGCCATGTTTGGTCATAAGGTTGAAAATGTTATTGATGTCTTTTTTTCACACTATCATATATTTGTTTCTTGAATTTCATTTATTTGGTTTTGTCAATTTGCAAGCCTTATTAATGTTGCATTGCAATATTAGAAACACACAAATTAAATTTGCATATATGACAAAACAACAAATTTTAATGAAACATAATGTCATATATGTTATTGAATGTTACAACAAACAAAATTAATTAATTATAGATTAGAAAGTAAGGTTGAAGTTAAATATAACAAATAAAATGTATTGTGAACATACACTATCAATAGAACTTGAAAATGTAGGATAAGATGTCAAAACACACAAATTTGTAGACCTAGAAGAAAAATAATCCTTGTTTGCTTAAATTGTGGATTCTAGCATGCCAACACATGATGATTGTCAAATAACTTTATATATTTGTTTGGCACTCGCAATGATTACAATGTACTAAATGCACGGATGATTGATTTGTAAATTAAATGAGCAAATTTGATAGGTAGAAAATTCATCCTAATTAATTCTATTTAATCCTTTTTTTAATCGTAAAAATGGGACTAAATGCACATGTCATGATGAGTTAAGGTGTGAAATCACCATATCTAAATAATTTATCATTCGTTTTCAAGTAAGGGGCCAAGGGTTATAACTATCATTCATATATTTTTTTGTATGCTAAAATATTAGTTTAATTATTACCATTGAGTTTTATGAAAGCAAAATCAAATTGTTGATTGTTTTAAATGGATTTTTGTTAATTGATAATTACAATAGCTTGTTGTCTCAATTATTGAATTTTTGGCATAAAATTCATTTTGGAAAGTGCAATGGAATTAGTTCTATACAATTAATTTCTTAAAGATAATTTGTTATGTAGGTGTTATGGGTGGGAAACAAATTTAATAGTTAGAAGGGTTAATGCTTTAATTTTTATAACCCTTTAAGAAATCAACATTTTCAAATGAAATTTTGTGTATGTTATAAGTTTTTTTTCTTTGCTACTAGATGTATAGAATGTCCATTGAGTGAATAAATCCAAGGACAGAAAAAATAAATAAATCTGATTTGATTTAATGAAGATTTGAACATAATGTACATTTAAGTCATATAGCCCCCAAATAAGGCATTTTGGTCAATAAAGTCAAAAGATGTCATTTTTTTTTCAAATGACATTAAGTTTGTTGCTATTTATATATTTAAAGTTTTTTATTGTTTTGTCTTTGAAAGTCTTGTGACCGCAAAATAATGACAAATAGGTATGTAGCATACTCATAATCTATGCTCTAGAACAAAAGTACAAATCCATCAAAAAATGTTGTTGAAGAAACATCATTGATTTCAACTCTATGAACAAGTTGAAATTCAACATTTTCATAGATACAAAAGTTTGTGAAATTTTACAATGTTTTTCAAAACTATACATTTTTTTTCAACTTGACCTAATTTCTAACAAGATGCATACCATTTCACATCATCCTAATCATGTATGAGCACTTTTTTTAATAGGAAATTTGATTCATACTCATTGATACTAAGGACTTTGCGAAGATCCATTAGCATAAAATGTTCTGCTTTAGTTACAGTTTTTTTTAGCATGTACAACAATTAAAGTTTTGAAATATGTCTTTAGCTATAATCAATGAACCTTTTTATTGATGATTCCATCGTTGTTCTTTTGTTGTTTTGAAGTTGAACTTGTTCTTACGACCTTAGAGTTTTCCTGTAAACAAAACAACCAACAATATGTTTTTAATGCATAAATGTTTTTTCAAATATGGCGAAAACCAAA
>Ga0209611_10006708_pt1 | contig 18729 bp, 13 predicted proteins | sample S1TSphgellanicum_3_FD_187693 | JGI IMG/M metagenome (GOLD analysis project Ga0209611, IMG submission 187693) | Host-associated microbial communities from peat moss isolated from Minnesota, USA - S1T2_Fc - Sphagnum magellanicum MG (SPAdes) (version 2) | ecosystem: Host-associated > Plants > Peat... | reverse complement strand
CTGTTTCTTTTGTTTCAGAAAGACTTACGGCCCAGTGATGTTGGAAGTCTAGGTCGAATTGTTTTACCCAAGGTCAGAGATTCTTCTTTGCTGAAGTTTGTTGCTCTCTCATGGATTGATATATTTTCGTGGGGAAGATTTCTCATTTGGCAGCTTGGTTTTGTGGTATAGAAGGAGTCTGAAACTCATTTACCGTATCTCACATCCAAAGATGGGATTCTCGTTTCCATGGACGACTTTGACACTGGCATGGCTTGGAGTTTCCGATACAGGTGAGCACCTGCCATCAAATAGTGCACTGACCTATGGTTCTTGTTTGTGTTTTCAAACTGTTAATAGTGTTAGCTATGGCTGGGTGGATGCTGTTGCAAGCATCTGTGAAGAAGAGGATCTTGAAACATGTTTGGTTGGGTATCTGAAGAGCATCTTGATAGCAAACTTTTGAATATGTTGATATCAGATGATATGTGGTCAATTTATTGATTTTGGTGGGTTTGCAGATACTGGCCAAATAATAGAAGCCGCATGTACTTATTAGAGAATACTGGTGAGTTTTTAATTTTCTATGGAGTGCTGTCCAATCTGGCAGAGTTGTTGATTATTTTTCATGGATAGGCTTGAATCAGCTCTCTTCTTAGCCTAAACCCTAAACCCTAAATGACATAATTATGTGCTTACAGGAGAGTTTGTGAAAATGCATGATCTGGAACGGGGAGACCTTCTAACCATTTACAGAAATCCACTAGGCAACTTTGTAAGTTGTCCCTCACTTCCGTTGTTGTGAAATGCATTTTGAGGCTCTTATTTGTGTCAGATCAGAAAGATGATTTGTGGGCTCACTCTCTGATTTGAGGATGAGTCTGGAACGTTGTGTCAGTCTGTTGGTTTTGATGCATGTTGACACTCAAAGCAACAAATCCTGTAACTTCCTTACCTGTTATTGTTGTCAGTTGATGGCTACTTTGAGGATCTTTCACTGGTTGGCTAGACAGACCCCTTGTGAGTAAACATAAGGTATGCAACAACATTGTTCTGTATCAACTGCAAACCATGAAGATCCTTAATTTGCTGGTATGCAGGTGATCAGAGGCAAAAAGAATGGTTGTTCAGAGACCTTTGTGCCTACTGGAGTTCATCTGCCATATGACTTGCCTACCATGGTTTTCTCTGAGGGAAAGTCTGTGAAGGTGGAGGAGATATGTGATGGGAGACTCCATTCGAATGTCCCAATTGAGGGGTTTGGTATGGTGGAGCCATTTGATACTTTTTTACAGGATATGATGCAGGGGATTCAAAATGAATGTGAACAACATGGTGAACGAGGGCTGCAGCGGTTGGAGCGATTTGCTACCTTGGATTCTGATGTTTATGTCAATGACAGTTTTGGGTTGATGGCTGCAGAGGATGCTGTTTCACAACTGGCTGCCAAGGGAGCTGGCAAGTTGAAATACAGTTCTTAGAACTGCACATTCTGTACTGTGCATCCCTGGAGGATTCCTGCATGACCTTCTTCCTGGGTACAACTGCAACATTGACTGCCTAGGCTGCTGGCAGCACATCCAGAACTGAATGCAACCTGATGACTCCTATAATTCTGGAAAACAGCAGAGGGTTCAGAGGAGACAACAGAGGAAATATGGGGATGTCTCTGATGGGAGTTATGGCTGCTTCCTGTGCTGTTGCAAAGGCTGACTGTTGACAAGCACCAAGTGTCAAAATCTCAAGAAAATTCAGGCCAATTATCTCTCTCTCATGGCCTTGGCTTTATGATCCTTGGTTGTGCAGAAGAAAAACTTTGTAACTATACAGACATTGTCCTGCCACTTGGGAGTCGTTTCACAAAAGACTAATAAGTTTATGAGAAATTAGCATGGTAGTTTTCCTTGGATTGCCAAACATCTTTAAATAGCTGATTTGTTTCCAATTCTACCTCTCCTGGTACAAAACAGTGGACATCATACTGGAGGTACATGTAGTGATCTAATACAGGAATATAGATATGTATAGTCTGGAAGCATTGCCAGATCGACAATCTTGTCCCTGGGAATTGTGTTGACACCATGTTCTCTGGATGACAATCCAGAACTCTAAATGTCCTTTTGATTTGTCTTACTCACCTATTGCCCACAGGCATTATATTAGTTTCAAAAGTTTGCAGATCAAGCCATTCACTATCTCTATTGGACACACCAGACAGCACATACAAAAGATCTGGCCCTATTGTGCGGTAGCCACTATATTTATTTCAAAAGTTTGCAGCACATACAAAAGATCTGGCCCTATCGTGCCATAGCCACTATATTTATTTCAAAAGTTTGCAGATCAATCCATCCATTATCTTCCATTGGACACATCAGACAGCACATACTGAAGAGCTGGCAATCATGGTTTCCAATAATGCTGACAGCTACTAGGATCACCCAGGTGGCTCAACATCTCTTGAGATTAGATAGAAGGTAATTTTCAGCTGTTCAGAAGAACATTCATGGAACCCGAATTGACAACATTTAGGGAGAATGGTTTCCAAGAAGTATTCATAGACATGGTAATGATAAAAGGAGGGAGAAAATCTGGTTCAGCTGAGAATATTCTCTAGAGATCTCCTGGATTTTTTGATGGTTATATTTTGATCATCAGAGAAAGGGAAAGAAATCAAGAATCTTGGGGGTCCCTTTGAGCTTCAAATTTGTTGTGATTTTACAAGACAATCTGTGGGCCAAAGGACTCTGAAACCTTTGCATTGGTCTTTGTTGAATTTCCAATCCAAAGAAGAGCACGCCTTGAGGCCAGCCACATGACCACAATTTATGTCTAGAGACATTTACTGAAATGGATGTCAGTTTCAGAAAGAGCAAAAGATATGCGATGTCCAATGGCTGAAAGTGGCTACTCAGGGGTGTGCAGGACTTTCAGAGGTAGAAATTGACACCCACCAAAAACACAGAGAGAAGTCACAACTCAATTCCACAAAATTGAAAACAACAGGCCCCACATTCTGATAGAAGACAAAGCTGATCAGAATGACTTGTATGAGAGAAAACCAAGAGTAAGAATAAGACTGGTAGAAGAAAGATGGCACTCAATTTCCTTAACACAACAATCTTAAGGTCACAAAGCTATCTATCCCCAGCGACTTGTCGGATTTGAATAAACATTCAGACACCTGGAGGGTTCCATACCCATCACAAATCAGTAACCAAGAGTCAAAACACTATAAGGAACAGTTTACAATAAAAGTGTTCAATATAACCATGATACAAACTTGTTGATAAGTATGGAATATCTCTCTTCAAGTGTTGCTCTGAATAGGTTCCTCAGTACAAATCCTCCTTAACTTATCAGCCACAGCTTCATCCATTCCATACTGCATGCAAGAAGATACTATCAACCACTTGATAAACAGCTTGATTGTTAGTCACGCAAAAATGTGCATACTTTGAAAGCACATCCTTGGGACTAACACATCCTGAAAAATGCAACTCACCACCACATCTGCCAAGCATCATGCTTATGCAGTTCACCTTTCAACACTATGCTACTAATGCTGCGCACTGTTGAAAAGTTAAGCTAGTAAATTGAATAAGTAAAGCACCTGATAGATCTACCCTGAAATCACAAGCAGGCAAAATGATATTCCGAAACTTTGATGCCAAAAATGACCTGATTCTCATCATATGGGACTGAATGGATGACCACAAACAGCTTCCCTTGCTAGGGGAAAATTGACAAGAAGATGTCTGGAAAGTCTACCACACATGGCAAGAAATATACAGTGTAAAAGGCGAATCTACGGAGTCTACTTACCGAGGAATGGTATAGTGCCAGAAACCTCAAACCCTAACCCTGATTGTCATAACTGCGCACAGGTCGATCATTTCACGGATCTAATTTCGCTACAGAGCTTTTCTAGAGGCCAGAAATCTGTCAACTAATCGGGTAGCACAAACTGGAATCAATTCCCTCGCATTCAACCTACAGATATAGAGTGGCACCGACTGAAGACGGAAAGAGAAAGGCGGAAACGAAAAAAATCAATGACAAACAGGAAGCAGAAAAAGCGAGAAAAAGCGAGAAAAAGCGAGAGGGAGTCAAGTTCGTATGTTTTATGGGTCCTAACCTTATTACCTTACGGAGCACCCAGCAGGAGTGATGATGAGCACGGAGCAGCAACGAACGAATGACGGACGGGTCTTTCTCTTGGCTATAGGTGACGAAATTCTCCCGTGCGAATTGAGAGTAGTAGGAGCGCGTACGAGGAGGCAAGTGCCTGATAAGCTTCATCACCTCCGCATACGCATGCACCACTGCCTTCATCTCTCCCTCGTATCTCCCTCGCCCCTCCTGCTTGCGCAGAGGTCCAGAATCAGGGTTTAGTGTTTTAGGATTCAGGACGTTATAGGGTTGCAGAGCGTCCGAATTCAGGGTTTAGGATTTCAGGGTTGCAAGCTTCAGAATCGAGGCTTTTAGGGTCACAGTGCTTCAGAATCCAGGGTCTAGGGTTTTACGGTTCAGGATCTTAGGGTTGCAGAGCTTCAGAATCCAGGGTTTAGGGTTTGAGGGTCCAGGGTCTTAGGGTTGCAGAGCTTCAGAACTCAGGGCTTGGGAATTTAGGGTTCCGGGTTTTAAGGTTGGAGAGCGCCAGAATTCGTGGTTCAGGGTTTGACAGTTTGAAGCTTTTTTCTTAGTTAATTTTATTTTTGAAGCACAAAACCATACCCGGACTTGATAAGCCGTTGATACTTGATACCCCCCAGTCAAGCTCAGTGGCAGAGACCCAGTAGGACTTTCACATCTGCACACGAGTGGGTTTTGAACCCACAACCTTTTTGAGGTCCCAGGGTCCCAGACAAGGGCTGTGACCACTGAGCCATCACCCCTGGGGTTGATTGAATGTTTGAACTTGGGAGCTGGAGGCTGAACTCTGAAACCTATAATGATTTCTTTTACTTTGTTTTGTGTTATGTTGAGTTGCTATGTGGACATTTTCCCCCCAAGGGTTTTGAAATAAAATGTTGGAGGAAACTGCCGGCCACTCACAGACCTTAGGCGTTTTTTTGACTCTTCACTGTCTCCTTGTCAACAACTTTTTAAGTTTCACGAAAGTTTGGAGGAGGAAGTGACTCATGTACATGAATCCACAAATTGTGCCATGTAGTAAGTTTAAAAGCCCATCAAATGTTGGCTTTTCAAGCTCCTTGTCTCCTTGTGAACGACTTTTAAATGAAATCTCAATATATGTGGGGCCATTTGTTAAATTTTTAGAGCTCCTCATCACTCCTCCTGTCAAAAAGTCTTTCCATCACCGACCCCCTGCCACTGAGCTTGACTTGGGGGTGCCAATGGCTTGTCTTGTCTGCTGGGTCTGCTGTTGTGCTTCCCAAAATAAAACGGCTTTCAATTTTATGGAAAAAGTTGGGAGAAAATGGCTAAGAGCATGACCAACAGCACCTCATTAAACTTACACTCTATCACTAAAATAGTTGGCCAATTATAGAGGCCCTTAAACTAGCTTGTGATTTAGGTGAAATCTGCCCCCAGCAGCATAGAACCTTGCAAACAATGCATATCTTATCTTGTGGGCCCTTTCTTTGACGCTCTAAAATTTCAGACTATTAATAGGCTGTAAAAGAAGAATTTTGGGACATGGAGACCATTGGGGAAGAAAAAGGAGGGCAGAGTGTGAGAAACGCCACTCAACAAGTTCGGGTCACTCAACAAGTGCACTCTAAATAGTGAGGCAATGGGGGAAGCTTTTGAACAGGCTCAAGAATTTAAAGTGCGAGGAATTCTTAATGTTCATCTTATTATTTCTCAGCCCAACATGAAGAAAACCCACACCTGGCAGTTACATGTATAGAGAGTTAACTGAATTGGAATGAGAGTCAGGATAATTTTGAACTTGTACAACGAGATTTGGAGGTAAGGTGACTGACAATTGCAGGTATGGTGGGAATCTCCAGATCTAGAGGGCATGCGCAGGCACCCACCAGAACAGTGCAAAATCTGCGAGAAAAAGTGGGCCAGTGTCTCTACTCTCAATCTCTGAACTCTCAATGAGTTTTTAGACCTTTGCCGCTCCTCGGGATTGCTCATTCTCAATGGTAGGATCACAGGCGATGAATCAGGGGAGTGCACTTGCTTTGCCAATGGCGGCTCCAGCCTGGTGGATTATATGGTCGCATCACCTGCTCTATTTGATGGTGCCACATCACTTGTTGTACATAAATGCCCTCTATTTTGTGGAAAAGGGTGTGATTCCAACCACAGGCCACTTTCACTCAACTTGCAGTTACCTTGGCAACATGTGGCATCAGCAACTTCAAAATCACGTGTAGACATCCATCGTTTCAAACATGATGCTAACAAGTGCACACAGTATTGTCAGCACCTACAGCAATAGGTTGCCCAATGCACAGCACAAATGAATGACATAGATAATGCTGACATGGCCGTGCAGTTGTTGCATGACTGCATTTGTAATGCCGTTGTGGTTGTGCATGGCTGCCCTGTGGCATGCACCAATACAACACAACATCGTCATCAACCATGGTTTGATACTGAATGTCGTAACAAGCACAAGGAAGTATCTGCATGTGCAAAGTTTCATCCTGACAGCCATCTAGCACGCGAACGGAAGAAGCAACTTAAACAGCTACTGCGTTGTAAAAAACGCACGTACAAGAAGCTGCAAGGTCGACAGTTGTGTGCACTAGCAAAGACAGATCCAACCAGCTTTTGGAGGCAGCACTCCAAGAGCAAGGAGCAATCTGTGGCTATCAGCAAAGCAAATTTGGTTGTTGGCTTCCAGAAGCTGCTAGAAGGATAATGCCCCAGTAATACAGCTGGGGGATAGGGCAGCTCTACAGATCATGTGGTCTCGAGCCTGTCACACCCTTTTGCAAGTGATGATTACAGCACACTAAATTGTGACATAACCTTAGATGAGATTGCGTAAGTGATGAGGAGACTCAAACGTAACAAGTTTGCTGGCTTAGATGGCATCAAAGCAGAATTTCTGCTAGATGCTAGCGATATGTTGCATGTAACACTGCAGATTGTGTTCAACAAGTTGTTGCACCAAGGTTATTCAGCAAGCTTGTCTACTGGAGTCATTCATGCATTACACAAAGGTGGTGATGCCTTGCAATTTGAGAATTACAGGGGAATCACAGTGGGTCCTGTACTAGCTAAGGTGTTTGCCATGATTCTAAAGGCACGGTTGAGCAGCTGGGCAGAAGAAAGGGGCCTATGGCTAGGGGACAGGCTGGGTTTAGGAAAGACTTTTGCACCATGGATAACCTGTACATTTTGCGAACGCTCATTGAACAGAGCATTCACAAACGCAAAAAGGTGTATTGTTGTTTTGTGGATTTTCGCAAAGCTTTTGATATAGTGCCTCGTGATCTACTATGGCAGGTGCTGGTTGAGATGGGAATTGTGGGTCGCTTCATGTAGTGTCTACAGAGCATGTACAGCCAGGAGAGCGTCAGAGTTATGCATCCAACTGAAGGGCTATAAGCCCGGTTCTCATGTGGCATTGGGGTCAAACAAGGCTGTCCAATGATAACCAATAGTGTTGGCTCCGGAACGTGCAGTTGTGGCTTGATGACCAAGGGGTTGGGGTTCTCTATACTAATGTCAAGTGTGCTGTAGTAGGTGCACAGGCTTCTTATCTAGAATCCACTTATGGTGAACATGCTAGAGCCAGAAGTAGCAGATTATGTACATACCAGCTGATGAACACAAGCTGTACAACAGAATCTAGGTACTCATATGCACATCAGAGTTATTTGCAAGCAATCACAAATGTTCAGCTCAGGCAATCTTTGTCAAGGTTCAGATGTTCAAACCATTATTTGGAGGTAAAGTGTGGCAGGCATGCAAAGCCTGAGAGTGTACCAAGGAGAGATAGGGTTTGTCGCCTATGTCCCTTAGGAGTTGTTGAAAATGAAGACCACCTGTTGTTAGTGTCCTCAGCTCACCATGACATTCGGTGCAAGTTTGGTCAACAGCTAGGGAAACAATTGAAACCGTGCAGCTTACTACCTGAATTGATGCATTCGGCTAATCAGAAAACGGTAGCTTTGTACTTAGTTTCTTGCTTAGACAATAGGAGTGTTTTGCTCAAACCAACTAGGTAATTGTCGTCAAATGGATCTCTCTGGTCTGGGTATTGACATTAAATTAAAAGAAAGAAAGAAAGAACTCCCCCCAGATATATTTCAGTGAGGATAATATCAATCATGGGCAAGTGGGAGATGATGGAAACGCACCCTTTATGCATATGGAATTACAAAGTGAGTCATTTATTAGTTTAATCATAATATTGCTTGTTTGGGGTTTTCTATCAATTTGTGTTTCACACTAATGCGCACTACCAATGACGATCAACTTTTTTATATAAAATGTTTTCATATGATTTCGAATAATTCATCAATATTTATGTCAATTTCAAATTTAGTTTGAAATGATATAAATATCATGGACATGAAAAGATACATGTTAATTTATTTTTTCAGATCCATGTTGGCGAGAAATAATGAGATGGTTATACGGATGGAGGTAATTATTAAGTAAAAAGTGAGATAGTGATTAAGAAAAAAAAGGTAATTAGACTTGGAAATGACATAGTTGTCTTTGGAATCCACCATGCGTGGATTTTTAATTGAAATGACATGTCACAAAAATGCAAGTGATGAAAACTAAGTACTGCAAGTGGTATGGATAACTTGAATGAAATATTTCTTGTCATTCTGATCTTCAATGCATCAAAGCTTTTTAGTTCAAAGTATGTTATAAAAATGAAAGGTTAAAAGTTGATGCAAGTAAAAATTTGATTGCTTAATATTCGGAAACTTTGGCGCCCAATTCTTGTTTGAGGTGTGGTGATTTTGTGGAACCATTAACAAGTGGCCTGTTAATTGCATCTTTGGAAAAAAGTAATGGTGATCCTTATAAGTGTTGCACTTTGTGAAAGGGGATTTTCCAAAAGATAGTGCTATTAAGAGCAATATCTAATCCTGCTTGAAATCAGAAACTTTCATATGCTTGAATGCTTTTCTTCAACGGTAAAATTTGGCCAAAAAGTGAATCTAAAAATTAAAAGTGCAAAACTGAAAAAATCTTTGGGTATTCGATTGCCAAAATTTGAAAAAAATTGCTAGCCTTCTATATTTGGCTCTAGTAGGTAGCAAAATATTCAAAGGGACGTTTTATTTTTTGTGCTTTGATATCTAGTTTCTAGTCAAATTGGTTAAACCTTGCTAAAGATGATGATGATCACTTCAGCTACATCATAAAGTTGACAAAAGAAATAGCAATGTCATCCTCACGTGGGATATAGTTGAAGAACACAATTGGAAGTCAGTGATTAGAAATCTATGTTTCGAGTTCAAACCATTGTTGGTTGGGTTTTGGTTTATTGGAATTGTTGAGTAAAAGAAGACTTTTTGATTTCAGGTCTACTTAATATATTTAGAAATGAAATTTGTTAATTTCAGGTCAAATATTTTTCACCAAAGGTTCCAGATTTGATAGGTTTAATCTTTATTATTGTAGTACTTTTTCAGGTTCAGCATCTCACTGTTGAATAATTATTTTATTTTGAAAAAATAATTTTGGCACAAATTTTTTTATTTTTTTAGAATTTGGACAAAACTTGAATATAATTGAAAAATATTCACATGTTTCCAATCATCAATGTTCTCCACATACACTTTACGTCACAGCACATGTTTTGATCCCAAAACTTCCCCTGCATAAAATATTGCACTAAATACTGGCATACCATCAAGCACTGAAGAGTAATGTTTATTTTTTAGATTTATTGCATACATAACATTGAAGGAAAAACAATTTAAAAACCCTACGATAGAACAGTGCAGTTCTCTGCAGGGTTGCACTGTCAGACCCATACAAGGTGCTGGTATACAAATTTCGGCTTCAGTAAACAATAGTTTTAAAAAAATTCAGCAGGAAGGGACCTTAATTTTTTAAAATTTTGGCATTTAAAATAAATATAATTTTTGTCGAACCTGAAAAGGTACTACAATAGACTGTTTGGCTTCAATTTTAAAGTTCCCCCCTCCCTACGCCCCGACCCCCAACAATGAAGTTTAAACCCCTTTGATTGGCCCATCACAATTTTTAAAAAAAACTAGACACCCTCCAAGTAGAAATTTTTAATTTCGAAATAAAATTAATCTTTTCCCTACGTGCAAAATAAAAGAGTTGAAAATGTAAATTGTAGTGAGATGAGGTAGCATGCATTCAAGAGGCCCAAATTCTTTTGCCTTTGGAAGGGATGGGGGAGAAGGAAACAACACCATAGTTGATCTCAGACAGCCACAGATCTTTATAATCATATCCTTAACCTCTGGACTTCACCAAAAAAAAACCCTTATGATCCACTGACCGGGTTGATCTTGAGACCTGGGGCCTGACCCAGGGTGTGCTTTGCGACAAGGATGTAGGCCTGATGGGTCCAAACCTGGATCCGGACCTGATTGGAAACTGACCAACACTGGTTCAAACCAAAGCACTTCTTTGTTTGATTTAATGCTAAGAAGTTCAAGAAGTTCAAACTTCTCTCTCAATGTTGAGTGTGACACCAGTCACAAGAAAATTACATACATATGTTAGAAACTTTGTTAGTCATACATGCAAAGTATGAATAATACTCAGTCTCAAGCTCACGTTTTTGGGTTGGCTTGCTTTTGTCCCCTTGAGGCTTGAAGCTTGCTTTCTTTGTTGGCTACTTCTTTTTATACCCTATTGTTTCAAAACAGCAGTAGGAACAGTACTGACAATTTAAGATATGCTATTAACTTAGTCAACCCTCTTAACTCCATGGAAGTATGGGGTAGTGATTGAAGATTATTCAGCTCTGTTTACTTTGCAGATTAAGGGATAAAGATCTCAACAAAATGTCCACTTTTGTAGCACCTTGTAATGTCAATTGAAAGAACTACAATATAGCATCATTGACAATGATGCAATATGATTTTTTGCCCATGAGTCCAGATTTGAATATGCACTGGTACTGAAACATTTTGATACATTTCATAGAAAAAGAGAATTCCACAAGAATTATTGAAACTAAATATTTTTCAGTGTTTTGGTATTCGGTTTGCAAATTTTTTAAATTAAAAATTACACCCAACATAAGCCAAATATATAGATGTCAGTTAGGTTTCCCAAGAAAATCACTGCTTAATAAAAAAAAAGTTCATGGTTTTTGAACTTCAATGGTGGATCTTGCTGAGGATCAATGCAAAGCTTGCAGCCTTGCAATGACTTTCATGTAGTGAAACTTTTTTCTAGGCCAAATTTTTTGTACTATGGAACATGCGTTGTCCATTCCACCCAGGAACTATTGGGATCACTATTGTTTCATTAGGTAGTAATGGGTTCATCTAGGGCCGTTCCAAACTGTGATCCATCTTCTCATCATTGCCTCACATTTCAATCATATTCTCAGTCGACAATTCACATTAAAATGGACATTGACAACACACAGAGGAACATGCAGATGGTTGCCTATCCCACTTAGGAAAAGGCCTCAAAAAGTGCTGAAATAGGATCCCAAATCTGGTACTCTTACAGAAGAAAAGGGTGTAAAACACCAATTCTTTGCTTATGGATCAAAAGGCCTGAGCTTCATATTTAAGGTTGAGGTGCTCATTGTAGGACACATAATAGGTTGAAGTTTCTACAAGAGTGGGAAAGAAGGTCAATATGCACTTTAATATAAATCCATGGGATGAAAGCTTGGGGGACAAGTATGGGAATTTGCTAAGGGTGAAGAGTGGAAGATTGTGGCTTAAACTTCGAATACTTGAATAACACGGATGTTCAAGGATCAAACAAAAAGCCTGCAAATTTTTTAATTATTGGTAGTCTTTAATAGGTTTTGACAATTTCACCAGTGTTTCTCTTGTGGACAATTTCCCATATGAAATTATATTTTTTGATTAAGGTAAATAGAGATACATGAAAATTTCAAGTTTTTGACGTGACAAAACTCACTCATCCAAAAGATCTCAGGCAGCCAACCATGTGGAAATATTAGGAGCACATTAAGAACCACCTTCTTCTCAAGGTGCAATCTAGCTATGAGAAGAACGTGCAATCGAGCTATGGCATAAGGATTTGAAGCTCTTATTTCTCTAACATCAAATAAATTTTTGTTCTCCATTTTGGGAAAAAATTCTAGACAGTTTCACTATTTGAAGTTTAAAATAACATCAGAGAGCGAATTAATAACTAAACAAGCTAATCTGAATAGAAATACTGAAACCAGCCACCAGTTGATTATAAACATAATGTGCATACTCTTGTTCACCACCACTTTCTAAAAAGATACAGATAGTTATGAAGAAAGAAGCTCTCGGAGTTCAAATTGTTTAAGGTGTATAATTTTTTTGTTATAGCGTTATTTGTTTCTGCCTTTTTTTAAAAGTTTTTTTTAATCACGTAAATATACATTTAAGTATGATTATGATGAAATTTAAAATTGTAATGATTCTAGAATATGGTCCTTCTAAAATATTTGATAATTTTTGACTCATTATTTTTTATGGAATCAAAATATAGGATTAAAAAAACTTCCAGTAAAAACGATTTAACTAAATCGTTTTCATCATGTGAGATACACCTTACAAAATATTTCACCCCTGACTTATATCTCTAATTCAAAGTAGCATCAATTAACTTTTTGTGTTCAAAAAACAATTATGAAAAAAAAGATTAGAGTACCCACTGGCACAATTTGGACCAGCAGTAGATAGCTAAATAATTAACCAGTTCAATAGCTACCTAGTTAATTGGCAAGTGACAAATAGGTTATAAAATTAACCACACAAATGTTGATTTAGCCAGTTAATAATTCAGCCCGCAGAGGCTCATAGAAACTACTTGAGCTCCACAGCCATCAGTTAACTAATGATCAAATTAACTTGTAGTTAACTAACAGGTAATAAGATTAAGTAGCTAATAATTGATTAGCCAGTTAATAATTAAACCAGAGAGGTTCATAAAAACTAATTCAACTAATTCAACTAATTCGAACTAACAATTGAATAACTGGTAAATGATTAATATGTGATAAGATTAACTAGCTAAATGCTGATTTAGTTAGTTAATAATAAAGCCAGAGAGGGTTCATAAAAATCACTTGACTCGACAGGCAACAAATGTTTTTTGCCCACTGATACAATTTTTTTTTTTTTTTTTTGGGGATAAATGTGACAAAGCAAATTTATGTCAGGTTTCTGATCATCAAATTTAGACATATTTGGATCTGAATTGCCGAGATTCTACCTTAGGTTGCAGCATGTAGCCCAAAGCATAGAGAGATCCTTAAATCCATGTACTTTCCTATTTTCTTTGTAACCAAATCTGGCTAGATCATCTTATCAATGATTGCAACTTATGCTACATCAAAAATTTGAAAAAAAAGAAAAAAAGAAACACTGCACTGTTACCCACTATCTAACTAATGATACATTAACTGGTAAGTAATTATTGAGAAAATAAATTCAACTAGTTAAACGTTGACAATTAGCTAGTTAATCATTCAACCAGAGAGGTTGATAAAAAGCTACTTGGTGGTAGCAGGAAACACCTACTAGTTTAACTAAATTCAATTAAGTGGTATTTAATAAATATGCAAATAAAATTTAACAAGCTAGAAGTTGGTTTAGCCAGTTAATAATGAAGGCAAAAAATTTCATTAAAAAAACTGCTTATTAGAGCTGCCACCAATTGACCAGTTAACGAACAGCTCATCAGTTACCTATCAGTCTAGCATCTAATAATTCAGCTGGCAGAGAGGTTCATAAAAAGCTACTTGGTAGTGGGGAGCATCCACTAGCTTAACTAAAATCAATTAACTGGTAATTAATAAATAGGTAAATAAAATTCAACTAGCAAGAAGTTGATTTAGCCAGTTGATAATTAAGGCAAAAAAAATCATTAAAAAAACTGCTTATTAGATCTGCCAGCAATTGATCAGTTAACTAACAATCCAACAGTTAACTAATAACAATCTAGCAGCAAATAACTCAGCCAGAGAACTTAATAAAAAGCTACTTGGTAGTGGGGGAGCACCCACTAGTTTAACTAAAATCAATTAACTGGTAATTAATAAATAGGTAAATAAAATTTAACTAGCTAGAAGTTGATTTAGCCAGTTAGTAATCAAGGCAAAAAGTTTCAAGTAAAAAAACTGTTCATTAGAGCTGCCACCCATTGACCAGTTAACTAAGAGCTCTTAGAGTCATCAGTTAACTTACAAACCAACAGTTAACTAATGACAAATCCAGCAGCTAATAATTCAGCCAGAGAGGTTAATAAAAAGCTACTTAGTAGTGGAGAGCATCCATAGTTTAACTCAGATCAACTAACTGGTAATAAATAGGTAAAGAAAATTGAACTAGCTAGAAGTTGATTTAGCCAGGCTTAATGCAAAAGGTTTCATAAAAAAAACCTGTTTATTAGAACTGCCACCAATTGATCAATTAACTAAGAGCTCATCTGTTAACTGCCAACAATCCAGCAGCTAATTAACTGGCAGTTCGCAATTAACTAACTGTGACAAGTTTATACAGCCATGAGTTTTTGGGCGGGCCGGCAGGAAGGCAGGCAGGCAGGCTTAATTAATAGAGGTAGTTAGGCAAACGGGGTTTGCAAACAACTTTGAGGGAGATTGTGCGTGGCATGGTTAGGCCAAAAGTCTCGCTCATCTCAAGGGTAGTGGGGTCTTGGCCGTCGGGGAGAGAGAATTCGAAGCTGTGCATGAGACGAGCCAATCCGATCTGCACAAACAAAAGACCTAGCGGCATTCCTGCGCATTGACGACGGCCAGTGCCAAACGGAATGAGCTGAAAATGGTTACCAGTCACATTAATCTCTGGGTTTTTGATGAACCTTTCGGGGTCGAATTCCTCTGGTCTTTCCCACCATTTCGGGTCCCTCTGGATGGCGTAGATGTTGATGAATAGTTGAGTCTTGGCTGGGAATTCGAAGCCTCCTAGTGTTGTGTCTTGCATGGATTTGTGCGGGATGTTGAGAGGAGCTGGTGGGTGTAATCGGAAAGTCTCTTTCACTACTGCATTTAGATAGGGAAGATTGGGGATGTCCATCTCCGTTACTGTTCTCTCCTTCCCTACTACTCTGTCTAGCTCCTCTTGTAGCTTCTTTGCTACCTCTGGGTTTCGGACCAACTCTGAGATCCCCCATTCCACTGTGTTGGATGATGTGTCTGTTCCTGCAACAAGCATGTCCTAGAAAAATTCCCACAACAACAACACCACAAACGCCCATTTTAAAGAACAATCATCATAAAGCTTCACTAATTCAGTTTATGCGTGCTTTTGCATACTGACACGGACATGTTTTTTGTTTTGTTATATACCTGGATCAGGGCTTTGATAGCACTTTCACCAAGATGACCGGTTCCATCTTCTGCAGGTTGGCGTAGTAGAATATCTACAAAGTCATCAGGATTCTTAGCTGCCCCGTCTTTTTTCTCATCCATGCTCTTTCCATTCTGCTTCAGCTTCAGAAACTCCTGAAGCATGGCGTCCACTTCTGCTTTCACCTTCTTCATGTACTTGCTGGAACCTGTGACCACCGTGACCCACTTCAACCATGGGATGTAATCACCGATCATGACCGCTCCTGCTAATGACATGAATCTTGTATTCAATTCCTTGAATCTGAAAGCCTCCTTTTGCGCCGCCGCGTCCGCTCCGAAGAATCTGCACAAAAATTCGCACACATGGGTGGTGGATCGATCATGCCCGGATCACAAGCTAGTTCAACAAATTTACTGATTTTCAAATGATCGCTTGCAGGAACCGCAATGTCCTTGAACAACAACTTCGTCGTACAAACAAACAACGACTCCTAGAATACGTAGGTTTTGTTCCCAGATGCTATAGCGCCACTTTGTATTTGTACCTTTTGTTCAACAACATGCGAGTGATGTTGTTGAATGCGAGATGGTTAAGCTTGACTGCAATATCCACGACTTTCCCTTCTTGGCTGTCATCCCAGATGGCTCGCACCAATTGGCTGAACTCCTGAGCTCGGAGAGGACGGAAAGTCTCCAAGCGCTTGTTGGTGAAAAGCTCAATGGTGCAGATCTTGCGCAAATGGCGCCAATAATCGCCGTAGGGCGACCACACAATGTTCTTGATATTCTCACGGAAGATGTCAGCACCTGGTGGCGCCGGTCGATCAGCCCACACTTTGTCTTGCACCTTCACGAACTCTTGTGCAGCGTCGGCAGAGGACACAACCACGAGTCCTTGACTACCCAATTTGAGATACATGATGGGACCATACTTCTTGGCCAAGTTCCAGAGACTGATATGCGGCTTATCAGTGAACTGATGCATGTTGCCAATAATGGGCAATTGTCTGGGACCAGGAGGTAGCTTCAGCTGCTTCCGTCCTTGCAATCCTCCTCCAAACAACATCTTCACAAATAACAACACAGTCACAATGCTCACAAGTCCCAATACAAGCGAAGATCCCCAAGAACCAAATTGCAGTCTACTTAGATCTGCCACCCTAAACACCCCCTGAGCTACGTCCATGTTTTCTGCTGTGAAGCTCATGATCTCCAGCAGGAACAACTCCCCCCTAAACCCCGCCCCAAAAAACAAAATTCCCACTCGTTCACAAAAATTCAGTCTCCAGCTAACTAGCTACAGGTGAGTGAATGATCTGAATTATGGCAGATCTGAAGAATTGCAGACCAGCTTGAATGACGCTCAAGTGCAGCTCAAGACTCCAGCTAATGATCAACTGGGGACAAAATCTATTCGCTCTGCAGCAGAAACTCAGTTCAGCATTTGTAACTAGTCTTGATTCTCGACTGTCGCTGCTGGTTTGGATATCTGCAGATGAGCTTGCAGTTCGCAATTTATACAGAAGCAGCAGCTGCGGCGTGCAGGAGCTTCTGCTCTGGAGCTCTGGTGCGAACCTCGCGCGGTCGTGGAGGGCTGAGGGCGGTCAGACTGACGAGCAAAGGTGTGAACGGACGTAATACCGTACATAGTAAACACTCGTTACCACTCACGAGTAACGACTTTCATGAGTTAATCTCTACAGTAGCAAAGTAAGGAAAACGCAGCACGAGTATCCTCTGTTTGGTCATAAAGGGGGTGATATTTCTAAAAAATAGCTAAAATAATACATTGGCCTTAAATGGGGACTGAAAATCAGATTAGCACCAAATTTGGTCAAATTTGAGTTTTTTTTCCCTGATTGCCTTGACTTAATCGTTGCTGGTGCTCTGAGTATTGTAACTATAAATATTCATGAACCTCCTGCATTTAATCCTGAGTTCCAGTATATTATATTCATATTTGATGGAATTTCATATTTTGAGGCAAAGTGTAGGGAGAAATTTTCTGTCAACTGGTTATGAGCTGCCCAACTTGAAAAATCATTCACTCAAAGTGGTAAACTTCTGGGTTGTCACCTGTTGGAGGTAACTTTAAGTTATAAGTTTTTGAACAATTAAACGACTTGATTAGCATGTAACTAATTGTCAATTCTCCTCATACATTGTTTTGTGAATAATAATGTTTAGATTAGTGTTGGGTGGTTCCCATTGGGACCTTCTGCTCTCAAACTGATTCTCACAAGGAAAATTCATTGCTCTGATCAACTATGATAATCAGTTTAAGAATTGGACTGATGATTTTCAATTGGGTGAAATTCACACCTAGTGAGAACTCGATATCATTAAATTTTATTTTTTGTATTTTTTGAAGAATTGAATCAATTTTATGAGAGAACCAGAACCCAGTTCTCTGGTTAGATTAGTGTTAGTAGTTAGTAGGTATATTATGTTAATTTAGGGTCTAGGTTAATAGTTAGATTACATTAGTTTGTTGGCAAGGGTGCCCATTATATAAAAACCCTTTTGGGGTTTATTAATCAAGTTTTTGTTCTTTGCTTAATTAGTAAAGAGTGAAGACAAGGTAGCTTCTTTATCCACATCTCTTAAAATTTTAATTAATTAATTTTTGTGAACAAAAATTGACCTAATGACCTTATGATTGGTTATAAACCTTTTTTCCAATTTAATCGAACTAATTAAAGTTGATGCAAAATTAAAAGAGGAGTTAGAGAAATTTGAATTTTTTTTGAAAGGGATGAGATTTTGGAAATATAGTTCATTATTAAAAAAAATTGTATCATTTTAATCATTCTTTAGACAAGTTTGTTTGTGTTTCCAATTCTTTTTTAACTTTATAAAAATGAATTTAAATTTGAGATCCAGATTGTGGAAAACCGGCTATGAAAACTGATTATTATCACATTTTTGAGAATTTTCTTATTTGAGAACTGGCTTGATTAATTTTTTTAAAAAAATTGATACCCTTGTTAGTTATCATAAATCTAAAATAATCTTTTTTAAAGAATTGAGTTGGTTTTCTCAAACATTGGGAAAAACCAAAACCAACGATTCTCATAAAATGAAAAAAAATTGCCCAACACTGGTTTAGACAATGAAAGAGGGGTTGGGGAATGAAAGAAAAGGCCAGAAGGAAGTCATTTTATGGATATCTCTAATGGATGAAGTGAAACCCAGTTAAGCTCAGGTTTTTAAAAAAATAAATTACCCTTGCATAATAATAAATCAATCCTGTTAAATAAAATTCTCTACATCTGGAAAAATAAAATGATCTAAAATCCAGGAGCAGATAG
>Ga0209611_10006706_pt1 | contig 18732 bp, 16 predicted proteins | sample S1TSphgellanicum_3_FD_187693 | JGI IMG/M metagenome (GOLD analysis project Ga0209611, IMG submission 187693) | Host-associated microbial communities from peat moss isolated from Minnesota, USA - S1T2_Fc - Sphagnum magellanicum MG (SPAdes) (version 2) | ecosystem: Host-associated > Plants > Peat... | reverse complement strand
TGTTCATATTTTTTTAATGGTAACATTAGTTATCACCACATGGAATTTTGGTCACATAGAATATGGCTAAGGAGGTGAAGGTTCAATTCTCAATTTGGACATCTTATAGTTATGACTTAAGTGACATGATGAAAAAAGAAAATGGAAAAGGAAAGGTAGGTTGCTAGCTAGGTGGGTCACTACGTTGTTGATAAAACCTTTACATAGAACATGTGGCAGTTCATGATTAATCATGAAATATCACATGTGTGATTTACATGTATTTAAATTTAAAAATTCAAATTTATTTTTTTATGCATTCAATTAAAAACCAACATACATAAGAAATATGGCATCCATTATTGGTTTTAAGAAGGCGAGAAGTCTACATTTGAGAATTTATATTTTCTTTTCCCTCTAATTTTCCATGAAAAGAAAGGTTGAAAAAAATATGTTGCATCTTGTGTTTCCTTGTGAATTGCCATGTCATGTGACTAAACATATTTAATATTTTAATAATTGACTCAACAAACATGATGAAATGATGGCCACCATGATTCTAAGAATATGTTTGACATGATCATAATGCAAGTGAAGTGATAGGTCTCTATGATTATGACCATGTTGTCGACTAAATGGTCAAAACATGAGTTAGAATTAATTGAGTAATCACCTAATCAACTCTATAACATACAATTGCAAATGTAATCATGGAATCACAAAACCAAGCTTTTGGCATAGTGAGATGAAAAATTAAGACAAAAGGTTGCACAATGTATGAAAAGTTATGAAAAAAGTTGCACAAAGGATGAAAAATTTGAAAAAAAAAGGTCGGATAATGAATGAAAAGTTAAAATTTAAAGGTTGTAAAATGGATGAAAAGTCAAGAAAATGATCTTACACATTCAACCATTGTGCAACCTTCCAAAAATGGTTAGAATTGACTAAGTAGTCACCTTGTCAACTTTATAACATACAATTGCAAATGTAGTCATGGAATCACAAAAGCAAGCTTTTGGCATAGTGGGATGAAAAGTTGAGACAAAAGGTTGCACAAATGTATGAAAAGTTATGAAGAAAGTTGCACAAAGGATGAAAAATTTGAAAAAAAGGTTGGACAATGAACGAAAAGTTAAAAATTTAAAGGTTATAGAATGGATGAAAAGTTGGGAAAATGATCTTGCACATTCAACCATTTTGCAACCTTCCAAAAATGGTAAGGCATTGCAATATTTATGGGTGTTTCTCCCACCTCTCCCCCCCCCCCAAGTGCCCCATATTTTCATCCAACTTTGTGCAACTTTTGGAATTTATGTGGAGAAAAGGAGAAGTGTTCTCATCCATGTTCTCATTTTCATCCTTGGCTCTTGAGATATTTTCTTTCACAAGTTGGACCCAATTCCCAACAAATTCCATAGCTGACAAAAAAGGAAGTAGAGCCAAATTCTTAGGAGAAAAAAGGATAGTGGGGGCCATGTTGTTCCTTAGGAACTTGGCTACACTTCCCAAGGAACATCTATTCATTGTGGAACATGAATATCTCTCTAATACATACACACACACACATACACATCTTCATCAACAAATAATTTAAGTGATTTTTTGGGTTCAATGTTTGGACAACTTGGTGAAGTAAGTGAGGCCAAACTTGCTTAGGGAAAATTTTCACTTGGTTTTTTTTGGATGAAAGTCATGGAAATTTTTTAAAAAAACATTGGAACTTGAGATCTTGAATTGGAAGAAGTGATTTTCAACCAATGTCTCACATTCTTTTAATATGAAAAATATGTGCTATTCAAAATAGTTTAATTAATTATTTATCATAACTCAAGTACACTATTTTCTTTGTTTGAGGAAATAATTTCAGGTTGGGCATTTGTCCTACAACAATGTCTTCATTGCTATAATTTGGGGCCCTAATTATGCTTACTTATAGGCATAAGCTCCCTCCCACTCTTAAGGAGTAGGTATAAGAACCCTCACCCAACACCGTGGGCCTAAACATCTTACACTAAACATATGTATATCATGAGGTGTAGGAGAGCATTTTAAAACCAATTCCTTAAGAGTGAGAGAGAGAGAGATTATACTTTCTTATGCGTAAGATCCATCCATCCATTCACTCTCAAGTAGTAAGCATAAAATCGTTCTTCGTTGATTGATATAGGGACATTCATCCATATAAGGTGCCCTCCAAATACACTTAAGAAAATTTCTCCAAGTGCTTCATACATTCGGAAACACCACTTTGATAATAATCACTAAACACCACCAAACCATAGTGATAGGTACAAACATTTACTACACTCTATCAAGGTCAATAATCACTTAAAGAACTCAACATGCTTTTTTAGCACTACTTGCTAACAACCTTACCATCACTCCTCTCTCTCTCTCTCTCTCTCTTTGCTACCTTTTAGGTAGGTATTTTTTCATTGTTTCAATTATGGTGATAACCCCACCAAACCCAAAGTACTTTATTTACACAATGCATTGTATTGTCTGCTTTGTTGCTTTAGGAGTACAAATGTACATAATATAGAATACTATTACAAATTGTACAATGCAAACTCAGCTGCATTTAATTCATGAATGGCACCTCTTTAGTGCTTTGTTTGCTTGCTTGCTTGCTTGATTGAGGTGAAGAAGAAGGAAGAAGAAAGAAGAAGAATCTTTGAAAGAAACAACACCCAAACCCTAATTACACCAACCATAGTTAAAGATCCTTTCATCTACTTGGCCTCTTGTGTTATTTAGGTTATTTTTTAATTTGAATATTAAGATTTGGATGTTGTAAAAATGTACACATATTTTGAAAAGATCCTTTCATGTACTTGCCCTTTTTATGTTATTTAGGTTTTTTTTTTTTTTTTTTTTTTTTCGATTTTAAGATTTGAATTTTGTAAAAAATATACACATATTTTGGAAAGGTAGTTTATGTGAAGAAGAAGATTTTTGCTTGTTTTGGGTGGTGAAGAATTTTGTCTAATTACTCTTTTTTTGGGTGAATAGCCTAATTAGGGTTTGAATTCACACCTTTTTTCTTTTTTTTTTGGCCATTGTTTTTTTTTTTTTTGGGTGAAAATTGGTGTATCTTCGTGAGGTTTGATACTCTTGTGATGGGTTGTAACAAGTTTTATTTATTTTTCCTTCTCTTTTTCTCTCCCTCTCTCCATTTATGAATTATGATTATCTTTTTAATATGAAAATCACCTGATTTCTTTTTTATTTTCATGACAATTAATAGCCTCAAAGACCACTTATTTTGGCATCAAAATATTCTTAATTAAAATTCATCAATTGGAATTTTTTCAAATCTTTTTTCATAATTTTTCATAAAAGAAACCAAAAGACTACTTCAATTTGTTCCCTCCAATTCATTTTGGTTCATACCCTTTAATTTCAATTTCTGAGAAGCCAGGAACCGACGGTTCTTAAAAGGTGAGAAAATTACTGAAATTCCACCCTTCCCCCCCGGGCAGTGTCTTCCAAATTTTGGAAAAAAAACACGCGGTCGGGAACCGACTGGTATTTGAAAAAAACCAAATACCCGGAAAAGTCAAAAAAAATACCCGTATTATTGTCTCATAGTAGTCTCTCTCTTTTTTTCTGGGCAGAGGTTTCAAAATATTTTAACAAATCTTGGGGCATTTGGGCAGATGCTTCAAAATGTTTCAACAAATCTTGGGGCATTTGGAATTACCTTCTCATTCTCATCCGGATATCGAGAATGGGTTATGGATTTTCATCCATGGAGAGGAGGGTTATATGGTAAATTTTCATCCATCTACAAGAAGGTTACACAACGTTTCATCCACTCACATCACATGAGGGTTATGGAATTGTTCCATAGCGCGTCTCTTTTCTTTCATGGGCAGCAAAGTGAACAAATAATGGGTCTTTGGCTGTGGCGTTGTGTGCCGTAAAGCTTGTCGCCCTGCCCGTTTTGGTGCATGCCCGGGAGGAGGGGGGCAGCTAGCTGAAAGTTTCTAGCACAGGAGTTCAAAGCTGCCCTTGTTCTTTCGTCTTCTTTCTTCTTCGTCTTCATTTGCTGCGGAGTGCGGAGGAGAGAGAGAGAGCGAGGGAACGAGGGAGGGATCTTGACTCGAGTCCTTTGCATTTCGGAGCCGGTGAAGAAGAAAAAATTTGCTTGATTTTCGTTGAAGACGATCACAGTCTACTGTTGTATGTTTTTTTTTTGGTTTTTTTGGGAGTGCATAAATCGTATTATCATGGCGTTGCATGCTTGGCTTTGATCGTGTATTTGAGCTCTCTTCTTCTTCTTCTTCTTCTTCTTCTTCTCGTGCTGCAGTGTTGTTAGAACTCCGGCGAACTGCTGCTTTTCTTTTCTTTTCTTTTCTTTTCGGTTTTCTTTCATCATTTTTTGTTCTTTCTTTTATGAGCAAATGATGATGTCTTCTTCCTTGTTCTTTAGAGATGATAGACCAACGTACGGGACCTGTAGACGCAGAGCTGTTGGTGAAATTGCGGATTTTCTTTTCTGTTTCTGCTTGCATTATTCTCTTGTTGTTTTTTGTATTTCTTCCAGGCCTGTTTCTTCATGAACTTAGCCGATTGTGATTTCACATTGGACTTCTTTCTTGTTTCTTCTTCTTCTTAGTCTTCTGGCTTGCTCACAGTTTTGATATCTTCTTGTATAGTTTTGAATTTGTGAGAATCTTGAATGTGTGATTGATTCTCACTCTTGTCATTCTGGAGAGCTTTGAAGAAGACCTGTGCGAAGAAGGTTCTGCTGCTGCTGCTGTTCTGTTGTGTTCTTCTTCTGCTTCGACTCGTCTCTCATCTCTCCTCTAAAACTCTCTCTCTCGGCGACTCACTCTCTGTAGTTACTTACATAGCAGCAATCTCTTTCACAATCTCGAATACACAAGTCGAGAGAGAGAGAGAGAGAGAGAACTCACAAGAGAGAACCGATCTTGACGTAGGGGAAACTCATAAGAGAGAGCCAATCTTGTAGAGGCAAGTTTCAAAAGCAGCACAGCCAATATCGGTTTCCATTTGGTTTCCAGCAGTTGCAAAAACATCATGTCACGACCGTGTGCCAATTGAGTTCTCCAGGCTCTCGCACAAACCTCGCTGCCGCAGCACAGAGCGCAACAACGTGGTGAGGAAATAGAACTTCTCTCAGTTTCAAATTACAGCTCTACTTGCGTACTGCAAGTTGAAAGGAAGGAAACAGACGGTGCACGATCATTCCCTACGACAACGCATTCAGAGGTCATGAGCGCTGCCTGCAAAATACTTTTACGAAATGCCTGCAGAGAATGATTTCCTCAACTGGGACAAAGGCTTAGCATACTGCAAATTTTCTCCAACCAAGAATTGACGAAGGACCTGTAGGTGTCTAATCTGCAGTACAAGGAACACCTCCCTGAAATCTTTTGGACTGGAACTTGCTGTCTTTCAACTGGGGGGGCAACAAGGACGAAGGAGTGATCGCCTAGAGCTCTAAGACTCCTTACATGATGGCTGTGGATGTTGAGTTCGCGGACAACGATCCTCCCCTCTGCTGTTTCCATCATGTTCAGTCACCGCGAGTGCAGGGCTGTGTTAGCACCTTCTTCTTCCATCTCTTCGATCGCAATCCCAGCAGTGGCAAAAGGATTGCATCCATGTTGAATCGTGACCCATCTTCATCAGGTTTGGTGCTGCTGCTTGCTACTCGGATCCCTAGATCACAAAACTTAGGTCTTCTTGTCATCCAAGCTTTGCTTTTCCCATGTGAGGCATGCATGCTTTCTGGAAGTACACACTCTTCTTTTTTTTGGCTGAAAGAGCAATGTGTGATTGCAACTACTTCATCACACAATTTCCAGACCAGATTTCTGGTGGTTCCCTGGACTAAGGGTTTAACAGTGCGAATTTCAAGTCAAAATGCATAGTCTATGAGAAGTTTGTTTTTTTCCCACTGTGTTATTCAGCTTAGAATGTGTTCTGACTGATTGCAGAATTCAACCAATCAGATTGAATTTCTTGATGGGGATGACATGAGTGCATGCATGCAGACAGACTGCAGGGAAGGCACAGCTGCTTAAGGGATGATGGTACTTATGGTCACAGCTTCTTCAAGGAGTGCACAGATTCTTCTATGGGAGCAAAGCTTTTGTTGGTAAGGTCTTATCATCTGGCTTCGTCCATAAGGCTAAATGACATCATCATGATGAAGCTCTTGCAGTCAGATTTTTTGGGTGATAAGACTCAAGAGTCTTATTTTATACTTTTGTGCATGTCGCAGAATGAAGAACATCATTGTTCTTCATGTGAGGCTGTGAAAGCTCAGAAAAGCTCCAAAAAGCTCAGTATCTCAGCAGGCACACCATCATCAAGAGAGGATACCAACAAGCGAGTGCCTGGAGTGGTTGCTCGATTGATGGGTCTTGAATCACTGCCCAGTGAAGAAACTCCATTTCAGCACCTTGAAGCAGAATCTGATGCTCCAGAATCAATGTGTTTCAAGGCAGATGATTTCCAGGATGTGAAGCTCTTGGAGCTCAACGCTCCAGTATCAAGATCAATCTGCTACCAGGGGATGGATTTAGAGTCAAATTGTTGCTTCAGGTCAGTGACTGAGCAGGCTTTGAATTCAGAGAAATCTCAGCACCATCTTGACAGTCATGATACCAGTTTCCAAGGTTTTGGAAAACACCATAGTGAAGAAAGTTGGGCATTCTTGAGAACTGTGGAGAAAGTGAGAAGCTGTGGGGCCCATGGTGATGATAATTGGAGTTTTGACTATCTGAGTGTGAGTGAAGTGCCCTGCTCCAGAAGATTGACAGTAACAAGCCATTTGCCAACAAAAGTTCATGGATCGAACTGGCAGAGGGAGGGAAGAGTTGAGCAGCATATGTTGGTGGCAGATCAGACTCAATCAGGTTCGCCTTTTTCCTCTGCTACAGCCCAAGCTTCTAAGGTGCTACAAAGGAGCCATCATAACCAAGCTGAGAGAAGACTGCGAGAGAATCGCTGCATGAAAGTTGATGAAGAACAAAAGCTTAGTGACCAGCAACAAATCGATGATGATGGCATCTTCTCATGGATTTCTAACTTGCAGAATGAGCAATTCCTGAATGTGGAAAATGAGGTAAGTCTGGATGTGGAGCAGGAGCAAGAAGAGTCCAGAATCAAACTTGACATCAAATGGGATTCAGCTTCTATCAAGGGAGAAGAACCTCTTGCACCAGAACTTGATGGATGGGGTTTGAAATTTGTCAAAGGCCCAGTGACTCCAGTGAATGGAAGACTTTTGCAGCCAAGTGTGCAGTTCGGAACTTCATGTCAGTTGAAGTACATGAGAGGCAGCAAGGAAGAAAAGGACACTGGTGATGAACACAAATGCACGCTCCTTCCGAAAACAAATGCCCATTTGGATGGCTCTCAAAGTCCCCATTGTCTCTCACCTGATGCAATGGTGGAGGAGAAGGTGATTAGTGGTGACCTATTGAGTAGTAGCAAGCTGTTGAGGGTCAAAAGAGATGGGAGTGATGGGGATACAAGCAGAGCATTACAACAACTTCTGGTGAGAATGAGGAGGAGGAGGAGGAGGCCTCCAATACTGCAGCATAGTTGCCCACCACCTATGGAAGCTGCTGCTGCTGCTTCAGAGTCAAGTGACAAACCAGTATCTTTGACCAAACAAAACCAGAGTAAGATCTGCAGACCTGATGGGACTGTGAACATTTCATTTCCTGGTGATAATTTTGCAGGAGACTTGAGAGATGCAGTGGAAGACAGAGAATTGATAACTGGATCTGTGCCAAGGGAGTTGTCATCAAATAAATCAAAGAGTCCTTTTGGAGGGATGAAGAAGAAGTGTCTTTTCCATACAAGGGCGAGGAGTGTTGATGAGGTTTTCCCAGAGCTCCCACTTGATGAGAGCAATTTGAAACCAAGGTCAAAGGAGGATGATTCTTCTTCAATCGGATCCAAGATTTCTGCTTCCATGCCCACCCAGAGGGGCAATAATGATTGGATCCCTGACACATTCTTTACTGACTTTGAAGACTCAGGGTGTTTCACAAAGAGATCATTGCAGTTTGACCATGACAAGTCGGATTCCTCTGCCATTCAGCAAGATCATTCCAGTTTACATCACTTATTCATGTCTGACTCAGAGGCTAGCCTCAATCCAAGTCCACAGGGGTCAAAAGTTTCTAGTTTACCTGTAAATGATGAAGATGTCCTGCTCTTGCGTGATTTGGATATTGACAGTTCCAGTTCTGTCTGCCATAGTTGCAGCACTCCTGATAATGAGGAAGTAAGTATTCATATCCATTCATATTTGGTGATGCAAGTGAACTTGTCAAATGTGCCCATATATGTACAGCCTCTCTCTCTCATCTTTCTCTGGTGTCAAAAATACCTTAAGAAGATCAGCTATTCTCAGAATTGACACAATTCTCACAACAGTTGCATGCAGATTGTATGCTAGATGTACAATTTTATGAGCATTGTGATTATTGTCATCAACAATTCAGGCATCTGATTTCTTCTGTGGTCATGGATTCTAGAGCATACATGTGCCGATTGATGCTGGCTGGAGTGAGGATCCAGTGACACCTTTTTTGGTGAAGAAGTTCTTGGACAAAACTGATGTCCCCAGCTTGATGAAGCTGGCCAATGAGGACAACATGAAGCTTCAGCCCCAGGGTGAAGCTTCTATGGAAGAATGTGGACAACCAAGCCCAGTATCAATCCTTGAATCTCCATTCCTTGATGAAAACCTGACCACTCCTGAGGAAAGCGTTGCTGGTAATTAGGAAAACTAGCCACCCTGAAAAATGCTGTAATTTGTTGAATACATTTCCCATGCCCTTTACTAGGAGCCCTTGTTCAGGAATCTGTTGAAGAAGAACAAAATCTCCTCCCTCAAAATGGTAGAAGAAAGCACACTCTGCATTGAAGTTTTGCACTCTAATGAGTATTCTAACATGACCTTGCTTGTGATGTTCTGTTTTTCAGAGTCAGAGCATAGTCTTGATGGGATATTGGAGGATGGATGCACTACAGTTACTGAGCCTTTGCTTCTGAACAAAGAGGTTGCGGGAAGTGAGACCAGTGATTCTGGAGGAGTGCTTACCAGTGCAATAGTTGAGAGCAATAAGGTTCAGCAAGCCCTCTTAGACAAATGCAGTTTCAGGACTAACAACAACAGCATTGTGACTAGGCTGAATTCAGCAGAAATCAATCAACAGGAAGAGATGCACTACATCCAAGAAGTTCTTCACTCTTCAGATTTTCTCTCAACTGCAAAAAATGCCACAGAGAATTGCTTTGGTCCAGAAGAAGTTGCAATCAGCCCTCTTTTGTTTGAGCAACTTCAATTCAGGAGCACCTCATCATCACAAGACAAGGACATCATGTCAACAGATAGTGTGAAATGGAGCAGCAGAGACTTTGTTACCAACTCATGGCAAGGCTCTCTCATGCAAGGGGATCGGAGACTACTTTTTGACAGCGTGCATGAGATAGTTAGCATGTTTTGTGATCTACAATTCTGTTCCAAGGGTTCTCCACCAGCCAGTAAAGCACAAGAGGTTGAGGCTGGTGAGAAGTTGGTAGCTGAAGTTTACCTGAAGCTCTGTGAGTGGCACAATGTGGCCACGAATGCAGTGCAGAGATTAGTGGACAGAGATATGAGGATGCACAGATTGAAATGGTTGGAATTCAGTCAAGAAATTGCAGAAGTAGGTACTGATATTGAGCACATGCTTTTCAAGCTGATGATTGATGAGCTCATAGAGGACCTTTATCCTGGTGCCTCCAAGAATTGGAATATTCCACTGAACTATAGCTGCCGCTAAAGAGTTTTCTCAAGATGATCCAAGATGGATCTGAGGGGAGAACCTACCCCAGCTTGAAGAAATTTCTTCTTTGAGCTGCAGCTTTCTTGAACAGTGTCTGTTATTGGGGTTCCAAGAACAACACATGAAGACCCTGCTGAGGTAAATCCTCTCATCAGCTAGGTGTATGTAAAACTAAAACATTAGCAAAAAATTTGTGAAGAAAAAAGAGATGTTCCAAACCCAAAGAAGCAGGGACAAACAGATCTTTCCTTGACAAACAGCAGATTCAAATAGGGTAGACAAAAGAGGGTGTAGAAGAGTTTTGTGGATGCTTAATCAGGAATATTCTATTTCTCCAAGAAGCCAACAAACTTCTAGATTTGAGAACAAAGAAAGGTGTATGTACATACATACATGAATCCAAAACTCCTGCAGACTTCAGACTGCATGCATGTACGTATTCAAATCAATTCTTGTAAATTGTATTGGAAATTCTCTCTCTTTTGTGAGTTTTGTGAAATGTTAACATGGATCAGATGCACGATTCTTCTTCCTGTGCATTCTGATTCGGACATCTCCCAGATCTGATTTCAGATTTGCAGTGGAAATGCCTGGAAGTGCAAATGGCTTTTGTGCTCTTTCTTCATCAGGAAGTGAGGGAGGTATTCTTCTTCCATAGCCTGGAAATGCAAATGGGTCTTCATCAGCAAGGGAGAGAGGTCTTCTTTCCATGGCCTGGAAATGTGAATGGGATTTGTGCTCTTTCTTTCTTTCTTCAATCCATGAATGTGCCAAAGGGTCCAAAAAGGTGCCCATAGGAAAGTGCTCCTTTAGAACAGTTGAGGGGTTTTGTTGTGCTCTCCATGGGTGGCAGAGATGGTGGAGTTGGAGGTCGAATGGGTTTGGGTGGCAAATCACGACAAGGTGGGCATTTCAACCATGTGATGACATTGTACATCCTTGTTCCGCTTCTCTTGCTTTGTAGATACAAAGCCCTGGATGCTGCATTGTATCTGCAATCAAGTCCAAAACCATTTTCAGAGTTCTTTCTCTCTCTGTGGGAAGAGCATCATACTTGCTCTCTCTCTCTCTCTCTCTCTCTCTCTCTCTCTCTGTGGGAAGAGGAGCATCATGAGGGGGGGAGGCATCAGTACTGGGCTAGATCCTTCTTGTAGGAGCTCATGGCAGTAGCTTCCTTGCCGATGGGTTCACGTGTAATGATGTTGATGTGGGGTGCACTGCTCTGGTTGTTGCGGTTGCCCGGTCCTTTCCTCATGTTGTTGGTCATGTCCTCAAATGCCTGATACTTGATGTCCCGCACTTTCTTCGCACGTTCCCTTCGTCCTGCCTCCTGGTTTGCCCAAACTCCCAAAAGTTCCTGCACCCACCCACAAAATTGACGGATGTACTAAGTAAGAAGCAAGGCATTGTTGTTATTGTTGTTGACACAATCTGCTGAAACAGTGTTGTAGCACACCCCTCAGCAGCAGCAGCAGCCCAAGGTTTGAAGAATCCCTGGAAACAAAAGCTTTGGTCACAGAGTTGCTTGCTTGCTTCCAGGGAGGGATTCTTCAAACCTTGCAAATGTTGCAAACCCAATCTAAATACTTACCTTTTCTCTGGCTTTTTGTTTATCTGCATCTCTGTGCAGCACAGCCTCAACATCAGTACGCCAGAACTCCTGTTGCTTGGGATCCATCCATGCTGGAGACTTGGAATCTGGAGGCTCAATCAGGCTCTTGTAACTTGGGTGCCGAATGTGTCCAAACTTCCTTGTTCCTAGCCTTTGTTTCATCCCTGCATCCTATGCACCACCTACAAGAAGCCTCATCAGCCACTTCTTCTTTCCTGTGAAGCTCTCTCTCTCTTATGAAACTCTCTCTGTGTCTTGTGAAGTTCAAATCAAGCTGAAAATGGATCTGGAATGAAAATCCAGACTTGGGTATTCTGAATTTAGGTTGCTACTGCAAGGTCCAATGCCACTGCAGCATCTGTTTTCTGAAAACATTTCTGAGGCACTCTGTGGTTGGCTTGCTGCAGTTCAGATTGGAGGACGAAAGCTGGGAGAGAGAGAGAGAGAGAGAGAGAGAGAGGGAGGGAGATCATGGCTGCTGCTGCAAACTATGAATTTTGCAGCAGAAATTGTTAGTCTGCTTGCTGGGTGGATGGGGTGGGTTGATGGGTGTTTTTTTTCCTGCTTACGAGCTTGCCACCGAAGTGCTGCTTCTGGGTGGGATGAAGAGGGACGGTTTCCAGGTAGCCGTACTTGGACACAGGGCCCCACAAGTTGTATGGGTTGAGGAGGCCAGTGTCTCGCTCCTCCTGCGCTCCGATCATGTCCGATGGCGTCCTCGGCGACACTGGCTTTCTGTCTCGCCGCACAGACAACTTGCCAGCAGGCGAAGAAGAAGCCGCCGACGAATTCGAAGGTGGGATGATCCCCGGTCCAGCTTTGATTGGAGGCAATGTCGTGTTGTCCATTGGCGAGGTCGTTCCATTGCACAGCAGAGGCATCACCCCACCTCCTGACTGGTCCCCCATTACAATGCTCTCTCTGCTTGTGTGTGTGTGTGTGTGTGTGTGGCTCTCTCTCTCTCTTTGTATCTGTTTGTGTCTCTCTCGGATCTCACTGCAAGATCAGGGGATGATCTCCTTCCTGAGTGAAATTTTGTTCCAAAAAATGAGTTTCACATTCTATGAGATGTTTCATTGTCCAAAGTCCGAATTTGGAAGAAGAAGAAGATTCAACCTTCAATGTGCAGAGAGAGACGGAGAGAGACACAGGGAAAGAGAGAGAGTGCACAGAGAGAGACAGAGACAGAGAGAGTACTGGGGAGACAGGAAGTCTATCTAGAAAGTGTAATCTCCATCAAAAGCTCAAGGTTCCTGTTGTGTTGGGTTGGGAGCTGCATGCATCACCAACAAAAACATTCTTTTACTTGTGGGGTAAGGGGAGTAACATAGTGCAGAAGTATGAGACACAGACAGACAGACAGTTCAAACAGTTCCAGATTGAGAGGAATCTGCTGCAGCTTCAATGAGGATGTTGTGAGAGTAGAGAGAGAGAGAGAGTTCAGAGAGATGGAGGGAGGTGGGGGGGGGGAGGTTATGAGGTGCTGCTTGCTACTTGGGCACCCCACACACCTACCCAGCCACCCACCGCTCCGCTCCTAAAGGAGCGGCAGGTGCAGCAGCAGCAATGGCAATAGGGAGAGAAGAGAGGGCGGTTTGGAAGATGGGAAGTCACCTGCAACAAACAAAAACCAAACAAAACAGGTCTCTCACTCATCCATATCACCTTATGGCCAGTTTCAAGCTTCAACAAGTGACAGTTAAAAGAGGAAAAGTTTCATGAAATTCTCAAAAAGTTAAACTTACAGTTTAGAGCATCTGTGCTTGTTTTTTTTGTTCTGGTCAATTGTGAGATTTATTAAATACTCTCACTTAATGCAGTCCAATTTTTCATGTTTAGAGTTGGAGAATTTAGTTTTAAGGGGCAACAATAAGTTAGTTCTGTATTGATTATTTAATGTTAGATGCCGTTTTATTATTCTTATTAAGCAATGAAAAATGCTCTTACAAAATCTAGTTACAATTCTCATATACCCATCACTCACTAACTAACAATCTGCAGTTTCCATCTTGAAATATTTTAATTTTTCATCAAAAGGGGGTGGTTGTCTGGCAGCCCCATTTTTAATATTTCAGAAATTTGACAATCAAGAAAAATAAATAAAATCTTTTTTTAGTATTTTTAGAAATTTTGACAGTCAAGGAATAATAGACAAGGTGTGCTATTGTTTTATTATATATCTAATTTTTGTTTTTTTATTTTATTTTATTTTAAAATTGACAGTGGTAATCTAGTAGTGGTAGGGAGATTGTTGAAGAAGGTTGGGAGTTCATTTGTCTAGTTTTCTGGCAGTTCTAATTATATATTTTATTTTATTTTATTGGCTATTGTTTTCCCTTTGGAGAATTATTTAACATTGAGGTAAAGTAATAAAAACAGGAGATTTTGTTCCATGAAGTTCCCAACAAAATCAACTCCCAGTTTCAATAGAGCAGCAAATGGTGAGTAGTGAATGTGCGACCTCTCTATTCCTCAAAATGTGGGTCCAAATGAACTTGCCTGAACTTTGAACCCTAAAGCCAACAAACAAAACCGTTTTGTAAAAAAGGGTGGTTCCTAAATATTCCTGCCACTCACTCCTAATATTGTGGCCAGGAAGAGAGGCTGGTGAAACGGTTAACTGCCCAAATGCTGAAGAAAACAACCCATGTGGATATTAAAAAAGTTGAATCTATGAATGAATGAATGAATGGATGAATGGATGGATGCATGAATGGGTAAATTGATTGATTATCGAATGATCTTATGGTGAGTGAGACTGGGCTTGAGTGGGTTTAGTGTAGGGTAGCACCCATAGAGTCAGTCATTCGTGAAATAAGTGCTCACTCAATGCAGAGTCAAGGAGTGCTTATTTTAGGAATGCCCAGCTCCAAGGGTGTTGCCCAGCGTAAAGTACAAGCAGAACTTTTTTCTTGTGTCTGTTGGGAATCACAAGAACTTTATCAACAATTAAATAAATTTACATATGTATATATATATACAAAAACAGAATGCCAACATTTTCTTCTATTCACATCTATTTGAAACCCAGATACAAATTTTAATCTAATCATTTCATCCATGAATGGGATAACAAAACCAAATAGTGTGTTCAAAGTTTGCACATGCAAAAGTCCTTGGTAAAAATTTCAACCAAAATCAAGCAAAAAGGACAAGTGATGATAAGATATCAACTAGATTGAGCTCAATTGAGACCAGGTAGATGTTGTCCCAAGGTTGGATCTAAAACTTCAAGGATTAGAAAAAGGATTTTGCAGATGATACTCATGCATCATAAATGATATGACACTCACGATGACAAAGCTAGGTGTCCATGAAATTTTACCCAAAAATGTGGTTCTTCAAAGAAGAATGAAACCTTCTGATTTTCATATGTGAATGTGAAGATCTTTGAAAAAGGGTTACTTCTAAGAGAAATTAAGCTGCAACCAGTGCTAAGACTCTTGGGTCAGCTCACAAATTCATTTTTGGAACCCCCAACTAACAACCTTCAATGCTCACCACCCTGTGCAAAATTTATGTGTAAGGTGTGCAAATATTGCATTTTATGGTACGGGTAGACGCTATATGATTCACAATCAACTTGTTAAAGAATTGCAGTGAAACTAAAAACTGCTGTATTAAGAATTAAAAACAAACAACTATTTAAGTTGATTATGAGCTCTTTAGGATGAATACAGGAAACAGAAGCGAAGTTATATGATACCAGAAGAATCAGGTTCCAAACTTCAGTACCTTGGTTGGTTTGATGGGTTGTACATGAAGGGCACCCACCCAGGCAAACCAAGATAACCCAGACCCTTCTTTGAACCCACAAAACAGGGCATACAGATCTAGCCCGGGCTCCAGCCCTGTATATCTTTCATTTTCTACATACCAAGCAAGGGTAATGGAAAAAACCATAAACCTGCACGAACAGAAGTAAACCTGTCCTGGGCACTGGGTACTGTGCTCCATACCTGCCTGTGAACCAGCTTGAATGCAATATCACAAGACAGCGAGTGCTTGAAAATAAACAAGCAGTCACCTTGAGTAGCATCCACTTTGAATCTTACTGTAAACTCATTGAGAACATGAGCCAATTTAGAGATTTAGAACAAAACATGATCAAATGCTCCCCCACAGTCCAAATATTGGACTGCAAGCATTTCAACTTCCTTCTGCATGACTGGAAACAGAACACAAAGTCAGAACCTTCTTTTATTCTTGTTTTCTTTTCATTTTCAGTTGCTGCTGGCCTTACTGGTGGGATTGGTCTTGAGAGTAACGATACACACAGACTTAACTATCTTCAAGAACTAAGAAGGTTGATAAAGGACAAACAGCACCACTCCTGAAGACATTTCTTTCCCTGCTCAAATCTCAGCATCCAAGGTCACAAGGTAAATGTTTCATTCAAATGTCAATGCACTCTCCAACTAAATCAAATTCTGCCATTTGCTGAGGATGATGCCTGGGAGCTCTTCATTCTTAACTGCAAATGTTACCCATTACATTGTGGGGCATATCACCATAATGACAGACATGCACATGCACATATAACAACTCTGATTTTGAGGTCTGATCACTAGTAGTTGCAGCAGCAGCAATGCAGGATTCAGATGGGCATTACAATGCTAAGGTGAGATGCACTAAGGGGCAGATGTTAGTTTCATAAATCAGGAAGGGAAGATGTAGATGAAATACTCTCACAACCAGGGCAATTGTGAAGACTTTCATGGATGTACAGGTCACAATCGTAACAAAAGTGTTGTCTGCAGCGTGGACAAACCAGACGCACCCCAATCACCTCCCCTCCTGCAAAAGGATGGATTGTTGTCTCAATGCATGCAGACTTAAGAAGCATTGGAGGATTATAATATGTCAGGAGTCACAGTTGTCTACTTAAGGGAACAAGAATGACTTCAACAAACACAAATTAAGCCTCTTCATCAGGATAGAAGCCACAGTTCAGTGACTCCAATGACATTGAAGCTACACCACCAATGAATAAAAGCTCTATGCACTCATAGGCTGCCACCCCTACCCATTCCATGCATGACACAGAAAGCTACACAAAACGAAGCATTAGCAAAGTCATTAGCAAAGCTACTAAGAAAATGCAGAAAGAAATGAGTACCTGGGAAGGGAAGCTCCTGCTGGCAACCATAACAAAACTTAAATTCACTCTCCCTCCCATTTGCCATAGCAGTACCTTCCAGTTCCTCAAAATGTGGCACTGGGAAGAGATGGTGATATGATCGTGCCAAGTGGGGGGATGAGACAAGCATCAAACCACAGATATGGCACTCTGTGGGCAGTTCGCAGACCCGAGCTTTGCAGCAGGGGCAAATGTAGACTCCTCCCATCTTAACTTCACCATGGCACGCACACAGTGCCACTGCATCTTCAGCCCCTCTTTGTGGAAACCCCATTCGCACCAGGCTTGCCACAGCTGACTCTGCAAGTACTGGAGGTGGTGGTGCATGCTCCATTATGAGATCCTTCAAGTGTGTCTGGCAGAGAAGAATCTAGTCAGATTTTGAAGCTTTCATTGCATCGATTCGCTTATCAGATACCTGACTGAAGACAAACAGAGCCCTCCAACCTGGATAACATTAGCAATAAAGACAAGAGTCAACATCTATGCAATGGAGTACACAACAGACTGATGAATTATGAAAAAATCCATAAGACACCAATGTCTTACACAATAGACCGAGCAAAATGTCAATGGATCACAGGGGGCAAAAGACTCCACATTATGCTTACCTCACTAGTTGCGACTGAGTAGTTGCCGCCTGTTTGCTCACACAGAAGTTTACAGATGTAGATCTCTGCAGCCAGACCTACAACTGAGCACCGTATATTGGCATCTTTGCACCTCCGCACAGCCTCCAAGATGTCCCCAGGATCACATGTACTCAGAGCTGAAAAGATAAGCAGAGTCTCCCGATGGGCATAGGTTGGTATCTGACACAAAAGTCCTCTGGCCAAGTCAATGGCATTCTGAATTGAAGCATCCCCGACACACTCAAGGTTTGCACGGAGGGCTCTTATGTGCGTTTCTGGACTCCCACTCAAGTCTGTTAGACAATGGGCAACACCGTTCTGCAAGGTTATGATCCCCAGATGGCTCAGTGGATTCTGGTCGAAAAACTCACGCACAAATGCCTCCACACAATTGGCCACAACCCCCATGCGGCTGGGCCTGAAATCCATCTCTCCAGCTGCCTGGGCAGAAACACAATTCCACAAAAATTAAACAATGAATTTTCAATGATCCCAGACTTCTTTGTATGGCATTGTGTTGCATTCCCATGCTTAGAGCTTCCTCCAGTGAGCCTTCAAAACCTTCCTCCAACTCAGTCGCCTCAGTTGGGAAGCTGAGGACAGGCTCTCAGGAAATACAATGCGGGGTTGCAACAATCAGACACTTTTTATGAGACGAGATCTTGGCAGAAGAAATCTCTGCCCAAACAGGTCTCAGCAATCAAACATAAACCAACCATGAAACTCCATTGCAAATGGAGAGAGGGAAAGAAGAGGGTTTCTTGTGAAAGTACATACTCGCGAAAGGTCGACCAACAGGTAGAGGTACCGGATGATGCCTCGTTGGATATGAGCACCAGCCATGGCTGCCACCCTCTTCCGATGCTGCCGTTGCTGCTGTGCCACATCCACAACTCGCAACCGCCCAGATTCATCTTCTTGCAGGTCCTCCCAGGACCGATCATCAGCATAGGCACGTTCATATGCCTCCATGTCCCTCCCCGCTTCCTCAGCTTCCACATCCCCATCATCTTCCACACTGCAGGGAAAAGCAAAAATAAAAAAAATACACAACAAAAACAACAACACCACCACCACCACCACCATCAACGATCAGCACTCTCAACAAAACATTTCCCTTTACTAGAGTGGACAACCGGCAGCAGAAGAGAATCCACCAAAAAAGAACTACACAAACCTGATCATGGTGCTGCAATTTTGCGTATCTTGAGTAGAACGCTAAGGCAAGATCAAGCCGAGATTATAATCGGCAAGCTGCAAACTTGCCAAAAACAAACAAAAGGAAATGGGAAACAACTTTCTTTTCTGCAAGCCTGCGTCGTCGCAAAGTTTCTAGTACGCTCTCAGAGAGGAAGCTCCATCGTTGATGAACTTGCAGGGGTGGAATTAGGGCTAGGGTTACTGACAATGGGCAGTACCTGCAAGAAGACCATAAATGAGAACTTTTTACGAAAATCAGATATTTATAGGAAACATCATTTTTAGGGTTTTAGTGTAAAAGAGTTTTAGGGTTTTTTTTTTTTTTTTTTTGCCACAAATGAAGAA
>Ga0209611_10006703_pt1 | contig 18734 bp, 14 predicted proteins | sample S1TSphgellanicum_3_FD_187693 | JGI IMG/M metagenome (GOLD analysis project Ga0209611, IMG submission 187693) | Host-associated microbial communities from peat moss isolated from Minnesota, USA - S1T2_Fc - Sphagnum magellanicum MG (SPAdes) (version 2) | ecosystem: Host-associated > Plants > Peat... | reverse complement strand
TCCCCAAGAATTGATTTAACACCTCATTTCAACATGTTATTCAAGATTTCAATTAACAAGTGGTGTGGTTGGTTGTGGAGCCAACATTTTTGCTTGCCAAGACAAGCTACCTCCAACTTACAATGTTGATCGATTTTTTTTTTTGGGACCAAAACAAAAAAACTCATTTTCCTTTCAATTGCCTTGCTTAAACCCCTAACTAAGTTAATCACAATTCCTACATTTACGAACCACTACTAGTGAGATTGTTTGCCACCAACATAAAATTCCATGCCAACTTCTTTGCCACCAATTTCCCACACCTCTCTATCCATTCATTCATAATGAGTGATAAAAAAATTGAATATAAAATATAAAAAATATTGAAGCAACCTTCAATCTTTATGCAAAGTAAACCCTATAAATTAAGCAATTCCCAACTAAGGGCTCCACTTGCATGTCCATCAATCTTTATGCAAGATAACACCATTGAATCAAAGTACAATTCCCAAAATAAACATTTCAAGAAAATGTGACTTTTTAAAAGGTCCAACTTGACCGAAATGTTCACATTGACCAAGGGGGATGGTTGTTTTGATTAAAGGCCTAAGGCATGAAAGACATGAGTTACTTTTGATTTAGACATTTTAAAATGACCTTTTTGACCATGTGACAAACCAAACATCTAGTCTAAAAAGTCAAAAGTCCATTAAAATGACCAAGGCTTAGTCAAATTGACCATATTTAATAGCTATTGTGATTTACAATTAATCAAATTGGCCATTCTGATTTGCCACTAATCAAAACAACCATATTAATTTGGTTATTTAACCTATAAGTTTATTTTGCATAAGGTACATACCAAACCTAAGTTCATAGCTAATAGGCTTTAGGTTAGGCATATTACACCTAATAGCTACTTATAAAATTTAAGAGGCTACTTACATGCTACCTTTAGGCACATGTAGGTACTTAAACTTAATACATTAATTAGTTAATATTTAATAATTGATAGTTAATATTCAATAATTTATGATTAATATTTTATATCACTAATTAGTCACCAAATGAATGTCAATTAATAACCAATAATTAATTTATCCATCAACTTGTTAAATGATTAATCATTCTTATCGAATTATCAATTTTATCCATTTTTTTGGCTAATACTTGATAGTAATTTGTAATAATTAATAATAGTCAATATATCATTGTAAATAATTATTGATAAGTGATATTTTAAACTAATTTTTTAGTTAATAATAATTTTTTATATATTAATTGATAATTATTAATTCATAGTATATAATTAATCAATAACCAATAATTAAAATTTAAAAAAATCAATAGTATGTTATTATTATTATTTAATGTTTAATATTTCATATGAAATATTCAATAATCAGCCATTTATATTGAATAATTATTAGTTAATAGTAAATTATTATTATTTAATATTTAATATTTTGTAATTACTAAGAAATAATCAATTATTAATCATCAATATTATTTATTTATAATAATTCATCAATCATATTTTAATTATTTTTATTAATTACCTATAAATAGCTTATTTTAGTAACTAGGTTACTAGTTTAAACCACTTCGGCCTACAAGGCAAGTAGCCTAACCTAGACCACCGAAGCCTACAAAGTAGATATGTAACCTAACATAAGCTACCTAAGCCTACTAGGTATGTAACTAACCTAAACTACGCCACTTAAATCTACTAGGTAGGTAGCCTAAACTTAGACCTACCTAATAAGCTAAGCTACCTACCTAGTATACCTATGCTAGGTCTATTAATAGGTTAGTAGGTATGTACATAGCCTACTAAATAGCATAGGCATAAACAGCTTACTACATAGGTATAAACATAAACTTAGCAAGTACCTATAAGGGCTAATAGTTTATAACCTACATGTTATCTAGGTACATGCATTTATTAATAGACCTCTTACCTACTTAGGCTACCCTACTTATAACCTACCTATTTATGTAAGTAGTGTAAAATAATTCAAATTTATTTAATACAATATGCATGTTGAAAAATAATTCATGGAAATTGATTACAATATGTCGATCCAAAATCATGTTCATTACAAATATGTAGTCCAAGAAAATCACCTTATTGGGTGCTGCTATAATGGTTAATGGTTAAAGATTTGACTCTTCAATTTGGAGGTGAGGAGTTCAAGTCCTCGCACTTCCAACTAAGGCTATTTTGGCTATTTAAATGACCTAATTAGATAGCCTAGGTTGCAAAAGCAATTAGACCACCTAGCTTAGGCTACTTGGTTTAGCTTAGACGCCTAACCTAAGGGATTTGGCCTAGCCTAAATAGCTTGGTCTAGCCTAGGTGGCTTAACCTAGGCCTAAGACATAAGGTTAATAGTTAAATAAATAAATTATTTTTTGGCATTAATTATTAATTTTATTAATTAGGTAGGTAGGTAAGGTAGGTAGGGTAATTAGTTAATTAATATTTTCATATTAATTTTAAATAAAATATTTTTTTAAAAATATAATTTTAGGTCATTGCCCAAATTATATTATTGTCATAGTGGTTTAGTTAAAAAAACCAACCAAAAAGACTTAGTCAAAATGGTCAGGTCCAAATTGATTTATCCAAAATGGCATTTTGGTCAAGTTGGACATGAGGGCAAAAAAACCATATGGGGTTTTTTTTTATCAAAATTCCCGGTCAAAAAAACTATGATTACTTATAGTGAAAGGTTCCACCTAAGGTGGGGAATACCAACCATTACCTTACATAAACAAGTGGCTAATGATGATCTAAACTCTTTTGCCTCTCATAGATAATAAAAAATTAAAAAGAGACATAAAATATTCCTAGAAATTTGCCAACGTTGATGACAACTACCTTAAATCACACAAGGTACTTCTATGTGCATACATTTTGTAACCTATAAACCCTTGCATGGTGGGTTCTTATGCACGCACATAAATAAATTACCTATTGTAATTTTCTTCCTTCAAACATAATTTCCATATGCAAATAAGGCCCACTCCACCCCATTAGGCTTTACACCCCATAAGGCCTTTAATATGAATCATTTCTAATGGCCCAAAACATAGGAGGCAAGCTTTCAATTCAGGCAACAAGCCCTTATTTCAAGAATGCCCATTCCTTGAGGCCTTACATGCCACAAAATCAAAGAGACAAAAATGTGTCACATCAAATTTAGTTGCACAACAAACAAAACAATATAGCAACATTAAACAAAAAATTTATTTGTGATTAAGAACATCCCCAATAGTGTTCAATATGTGACCATGAATAATAAAATCGGATGAAAAAAAATCGAAATATGCCAATCTCAAATCGGCTCAGGAAAATGGTTTTATTCCTACATTTTTGCACAATTTTTTTGTATTACTACATCTTCAATTTGTTTTTATCTTTTGTTTCATCTTTGTTAAGTAATTTGACAAATATGTAAGTTTTAAATGTTTCAATTTTTTTCCTCACTTTTGAAAGATGTATACCATATGGCTTGTGCTAGAAAATAATGATATGATGTATAAAACTTAATCAAATTATCAAAACACATATCAAAATAAATTGTTAGCCAAAAAAGAAAATATCTAAAAAAAACATTAAGGAGAATAATACATCTTTCATTTTTTGGTCCACTAATTCTTTCAATCGTTTCTTTTCACATAATGCACACATAATGACATGAACATCACTTGTTGTGTAACACATTTATATGAGTGAAAATGACAATGAAAGGAAAAAAAAATGTGCATATTCAAACATAAAAAAATTCATGATTATAAATGCTTCATCAAAAATCACAATCTATGTGATAAAAACATAATTTTACACATTTTTAATATTTTTAATTCTATTGTCAACCTGCATTCTTGTTTTGTGTTTGAAACACATTTTCATTGGATCATTATCAAATTCATAATGTGCTTTGACATTTATTCCCTCTTGCCCTTTGTGAATATAATTCTCACATAATATTTACATAATTCTAAGAAATCACATAAATGTATTCAATTTATGATTTTATTTTATTTTTAAAAGTAAAGAGGAGATTGAGTACCAAATTTATCAAAATGGCTCCATCATGGTTGTTTCGACATGTTATATGTCAAAGACATATTTCCATTCTCACCTTTTGCATTGACATTTATTCCTTTGTTGACAATCTCTTGAACAATGTCAACATATTCATATGAAGCCTAATCAAACAACACACGTCCATATGTTAATGACATGACATGTTGAATAACTTTTATATGAATGAATTTCAACCAAAATGTAATGATGATACGATACAATGTGAAACCTGCAATAATTTTTCCTTATTTGCACCAAGATTAAAAATATTGAAAAAATAAGGAAAAGAAAAATATCTTTGTGAAGTACGAGTTTTCTTTGAATGTTCTTAAAATGAAAAAAATTAATTCATTCCTACATGAAATTGAGACGTGAACATTACAATGTAACTTGAATTGAATTTAGATTTGATTAAATTAAACTCAAATTCTTAAATATAATTCAAGTATATTGAATGAAATTAAAATTTTCCAATTCAACTTAATTGAATTTAACAATTGGATTAAAATTTAATTGAATTGAATCCAAATTTAATTATAAATAAATAAAATGCAAATGGATGATAAAAATATTCAAAATCTTCTTGTGAATATAGTGTTGGAAAAAAAAACTTAAAAAAAAACACCAATTCTAATAACTGACTTTTTCATGCCTTTTTACTTTGGAATGAACTAAACAAATTCCAATTTGGAATTGTCCAACCTATGACAACAACAAAGCCTTCTGGTGGACCTAAAGTTGTCATACTTAAACCAGCTTCAACAAGGGGTGTGTCACACTGTGGCCTCACCATTTACATTAAATTATGTTAAGGCAAAAGAAGAATTATGCAAACTCAAATACTTCACCATGCAAAAATATAATCTTCGAAAAATCCTCTGAAAGAAACCCAAATCCTTCAAGATATTATAAATCTATAACTAATCTCAAGTTTCAACACAAGCCAAAATATCATCTTTCAAAAATCCTCCTATAAAAATAGACCTATTATTACTACCTAGGGGCCTATAAAAATCCCTTAAGCTAGTATACTGTATAATGAATCTAAACACAATATCCTTGCCTTGGTTGGTATGCAAGGCCAACAAATACCTAAACCAGCTTGGACGAATCATTGTCACTGGAACTTGGATGTGAAATAATTTTGCAGGGTAACATACTGAGCACTACTGGGGATGCTCTAAGAGCATCTGCAGCGCAAAACTGTAAACAACTCCTCCTTTTATGTTACAATAGAATAGTGTTTAATGATCATTGTCCCCACCTACAAACGTCATAAAAGTTCCTTTAAACACTCAAAGACCATTTATGTCCTTACATCTGGACCAGTAATAGTCACTGTCCAAATCCATAGTAGAAAAAAGCTTTTAAAGGGGTTAGAATGACCACTGCAAAATCGTCATCGATGCAGGAGCGCAGCAGGATTTACGCTATCCTGGTGCAGGATTTACGCTATCCTGTTGCAAGATTTAATGAAAGCGGGTGTTTGCAGGCGTGCGGTGGAGATGCTCTAACGCACCTTGTTCCGTTTAAACCTAAAATTCCCCGGCTTACATCATCGGACATCTCTGGAAATCCTCTGCGCTTCATGCGAAGGAGTTCGGATTCAAGGACGACAGTCGGAATCGAGAGCAGGAACTTTCGATGTCGCTCAGACGCTTTAGGAACCACCTAATGCATGCACACTCTCGATGATCCTTGTGTCCGAGTGTACCATGTGTCAGTACACGACAAGAGTTGCAGACAGACAAGAAAGACAAAGGGAGATACGCAGAGAGAGAGACAAGAGAGATGAGAGACGGAAGACGAGACCAGAGTTCTTAGCAAAGTTGTAGACACAGAGAGACAGAGAGACTTATAGTCACAGACAAACCGGAGAATACAATTTTCGAGAGCCATGTCTGGGGTTCCGATGCCGTCAGGGTTGTCTGGATGGGGGCAATTTCCCGCCGGTAGCAACTGGACTCGCGTAAACCAGCGATGGAAAGCGATTGTGGGTGTGGGGACTGCTGCTGCTACGGTAGCAGGTCTAACTCTGTGCACCCCGCATCTCGCCGCGCAGAGGGCAGCATTGGAGCAGACCATCTCGCAAACAGTGATGGGTGGAAGAGAGTTGGCTTTTTCCTGGTTGAAGAATTCGTCTTCTTCTTCTTTTGCAGCGCTCTCGCTGAATGCTGGACTCGGCCAGGTCGAGGAGGAGGTGGGTCTTTGATTCTCTCAGGCTCTGGAATCTCATCACCCAGTTTTGCTTCAGGGTTTGAGCACTGTCACAATCTCTCAGCAATTGCACATCTCTTTCTTGATCATGGAAGCGGCATGGTGATCATTATCATATTGTGCGCATTCTTTTCATGTCATAGTTTTGCCACAGGATTGAGCAATGTCTCATATCCTCAGCAATGTCACATCTCTTGCTTGATCATGGAAGCAGCACATGATCATCATCATATTGTGTGCACTCTTTCATCTCATAGTTTTGCTCCAGGATTGACCAGTGTCTCATTCTCTCAGCAATGCCACATCTCTTGCTTCATCATGGAAGTGGCATGGTAATTATCATGTTGTGTGCATTCTTTTCATCTCATAGTTTCGCTCTGGGATTGAGCAGTGTCTCATTCTCTCAGCAATGCCACATCTCTTGTTTTATAATGGAAGTGGCATGGTAATCATCATGTTGTGTGCATTCTTTTCATCTCCTATTTTTGCTCCAGGCATGAGCAGTGTCACACTCTCTCAGCAATGCCACATCTTTTCCTGCTTGATCATGGAAGTAGCATCATATTCAATATTTCTGTGAATCTCTATTTTTGCTCCAGGGTTGAGAAGTGATAGCACATTCTCTCAGTAGTTCCACATTCAAGGGGGGCAGTGATGAATTTATTGTGTAAGGATTGATGGAGAGGTGCTGTCTTAAGAAGCATTCTTGTCATGGTAGAAGTGGATTATGGCATGAGTTTTATTTTTATCCAAAGTTTGTTGAAAGACAAAATGCTTGTGTGGTCAGGTAGTCGAGCCAAAGACAGGGATGACATTCCCAGGCGTCTTGAACAAATGCCAGCTGCTTACTGGCACAGGTTTGCGAACAAAGAGCATATTGGGATTGAAGAAAATTACCGTCTACACATTCGGTAATTTTCTACCTCTTATGTCTTTCACAGCTGATATGCACATCTTGCTCTGTCCTGGTTATTTGCTCCACAGTTTTCATATTATTTTTTAGGGTTGGATTCTAGTGCAAAGGGTGCAAATGTCACACCCCAGTGATTATGGAAAGGTGCTTTCAAACAGAAGTCCTCAAGAATTCTTAAGAATAGATCTAGTTTGGACATCCATCCATCAATGGAAGATTACGATAGCCAGAGCAAGTGTTCTTCTCCTTTGCCAATACATATTATGGCCTCCTGAGCTTTGTATTTATCATCAGGAATCAAGTGATGATTGGTACTCATCAATGGTTTGCACTGTGATGACTGACAGGAGTTTATGCCGATCCTGAAAGTTTGAGAGGCAAGCTGAGTGCCCAGTATGGCAGCATGACCTCCGATGAACTGAAAAAGAATCCAGGTTTCTATAAAGATGTTATAGAAAAGGATGTGGGACTAACAGTCCGCTTGGTCATTGTATATGGGAACCTTAAAATAGGCAGCATGCGTAGTGCCTTTGAAGAGTCAGTAGGTGGTCGAATCAAAAAGTTCAGCAATGGTGAAGATGGCGATCTGCTTTCAAGGTAGCTAGCTCTCTGTGTGCCTGCCTGATCTGCTGTCCTCATTTTCCTATTTTTGCTTGTAAGCCTTTTGGTCTCAACCTTACATCCACGCCTTGGGTGTGTGACCTTTGGTAGAGCATGAACAGCAGAATATTGGGCTCATGTAGAGGGTTTCATAGTGGACATTTAGTACAACATTGACAAATCATTTTTGTTTTGAATGTTTTCAGGAAGGTTTCACTTAGTGAGCCTCTCACTGATGGAGTAATTATTTCCAGTACTAAGTGTGGCAGAAAAGGTTTTTGACATGGGTTGTTTTCACAGGTTCACCAGTGCATTTAAGGACGACATAAAGCTTCCCCGAGGGACTTCCATTGACCTCACTCGGCTCCCTGGCTATGTTCTTCAGACCAAAAGTAATGCCTATACCCATTTGGCATATGCGATGCCAGGAAAGAGCAGTTTGAAATGTGAAACTTGTCTCTGATGTGAGATGTGCTCAAATTTCTGATGGGGTTTGTTTCTGTTGATCTGGTTCTGCAGTTGATGGAAAGGAGGTTGGTAATTTGCAAAGTGCATTGTTGTGTCGGTCACTGTTTGACCTCTACATTGGTGATGATCCATTTGACAAACATGGCAAGGAATCCATTGGCCTTGGTTTGGCCTCTCTTCTTGGCAGCAATTGATACTAAAAGCTGAATTGGCTTTGGGGTAAGTCACTACACCTATATAGTCACAACAGTAGCTCCATTTTCACTGAATTGCAGGCTGAACTGGAAATGAATATCAAGACTCTCATGTTTGCCTCATGAGACTGTCATTGACAATCAAGTCAGCTATCTGATGGAGATTTGACATTGTACAAGTTTTGTAGACAGACAAAATGGGCACAAAGATGTTCAAGTGGTTTGATTGTTCAAAATTTTGAGGGTACCTAAGATGCAATTCAAAAAGTATCGTTCTCCATTTTCCTGTGTACAGTGAACTGAACTTCCAATATGAATAGATTGCATACACAACACAGAATATGCCATTGAATTAACAATTCTAGTAATTGTGACAATTTGGCTAATACGAAGAGTTGAAGGCATATGAGAGGTGAAAGTTGAAAGTACTTAAGTGATAGCATGCATTGCTTACTTGGAGAGGATAACCTACTCAACTTGTCCTACTTGCACATAATAGTAACTATGTGCATTGCTAATTTCCAATATTGCAACTCCAAGCTTTGCCACACACCGTGTCTTTCAAATAGGTTGTGTTTGGTGAATAGCTAGAGGTCATAAAGTGGGAAAACTCCTGTTTGTCACAACTATGAGAAGAAGTGTGGGAGCAATTGTAACTAATCTAAACAGCAGGAATATCAACAAACAAGGGTTTTTAGAAGTGAAAATTTGTATGAAAGTTTATTGGGTGAAAACTAAAGTGGGTTTTAAGATGAGACGGGACAACATGAGAACATGGAGAATAGTTCACAAAAGGGGAAATAGAAGATTGAGGATGGACAATGAAAGAATATTACATCCTACAATTTGCATGAGGCTCAATAATAATAGTGAAAAGATCAAAATTGTGTTTAGGGTTCAAGTTCGAATTTTTGCCCAAATTTTTTTTCTTAATGTGCTAAAAATTGTCACAAACAAAACAAATTCTATCACAACCACAAGGGAGACAACTTAAGTATGAAACAATAGGTTGAACCATAGTTGCAACCATGACAACCTAGGTGTTAGGGCATAGGTAGACAAATTAAGCTTGGATAGGTAAACAATTTCAAAATTAGTTTAGATTTGGACATGATGCAGAACTTTTTTATTTTTTCGTTTTTTTCAAAAGAGGATTTGGAGGGAAACGGAACACCATTTCCTTTTCTTGCTAATTTCTTGTGGTCTATCATTTTTTCTTTACAAAATTGTGTGCTTCAATAATATTGATATTGTGTGACAAAACAAGTAGAGGTTATGTTTTTAAAAACAAACATCGGCTAAGGATTTTAATAGCAAACACTTGTTAGTATGTTCAAGTAAAGAACCTATCAAGACTGTTAATAATAAAATTGTTAGTAAATTTGAAAACATGTAGTGAAAACATCACTTTAAAACATGTTTTGATATAAATTTCATAGAATTAAATTAATATTTATTGTTTGGCGACCATCCTTAGGAGTTGGATTTGGAGGAAATTTTGTAAATTTTTTTTGTCAAGATTTAGGGGTGTTGTGTGCAAGTTCATATAAACATCCATTGAAATATACTTGTACCAAGATTTCAAAGACCTATAACATATTAGAAATCTTTTTTAACAAGTGATTAGTAACATGAGATGCAATCAATGGGCGGTAGACCACTACAACACTACCCATAAAATGTTCTTGTAAGGGCAAAAAACAATATGGTGAGGGTGTGGCAAGCAGGGGAAGAACTTGTCCATTGGCAAGAGTGCCAATTATTTTTCATGTTAGTTTCAAAGATCTTGGACTTTTACATTAACAATGTCTACAACCACGTTTCCAAAAAGGTTCCAACCAAGTTTATTTCAAAATTAATTAGAACACAATCAAAAATAATGTACCTTATATAAACAAGGACATCTCTTACGAACCTATCCATTCATACAAGAGGATTTGCAATAAATGATAGCGAGCAACTTGATGGAACAATTTACCAATCAAGCAATCATCCATGACAAGCCACTAGTAACAAGAGTATTGAAACTACCACAAGTTAGTGAAATGGGTGTTCAACAAATTTTTCAACTTGAAGAGGTTGTTTATCCGACATCAATTGCACCATGGGTGGGTGGCAAAGCAAATGTTTTTTCACAAGAACCAATGAATTTTTGAAACCAATATTTTCACAACTTGATGCACAAATAACCTAATCAATATTTACCAAATTTTCGTATATCGTATGAAATACTCAACCCAATAAAGTAAAGAAGTTAGGAACCAGATTAAAATGTGTAGTCAAAAGTTATGGGATACCAATAATGGGAATTCCATGATTAGCAAAACATGTACTTAATCAAGAACAAATGATGTTAGTTGTTGAAGATGGACACAAACAAGCATTCAATCCTAATCCAGGTGATGTCACAAAAACACTGATTTTGCAATGATTTTGGAGGTTCACATCAAATTGTCCAATGTACTACAAAGATACCTACTACATATCCAAGTATGATGTTTATACCATTTTGGAATGAAGTTCCCATCATAACAACAACCATACCTAGACCAAGACTTGGATATACCCTAACTAATAGTGATCAACCAATTACACATGTACTCACAATACAAATAGTACTTAAATTTAAGGGGAATAATCTTCTAACATAATACATGGACGATATTGGTGATTAAAGTGTTACATTGATAAAGGTTAAAAGGCAACATGTCGAATAACTTTTTATCCACCATATGTTAAGGATATAGATCTTGATGTTCATGTATAGGTGTTCAAAGCAACAATACAAATGAATGGTGAAATGGAAGATGAAGATATTATTAACATGTCCATATTCATTTTACATGACACAATTTTAAAATAAAATCAAAATTTCCTTGAAAAATGTTTTAATTACGGTTTTGCAAAGTTGGAACAAACATTTTATAATTAGTTCAGATATGTGAAGAACAATGAATAGGTATACATGTAGTTGAAGATGTTCAAACAAGACCACATGGAATAAATGGAGGTTTAGTATGAACATTTGATGAAATTGACTAATAATCTACAAATAAAAACAACTAATAGTTTTCTTACGACAATGTTCAAGTTTGATCTTCAACTGTACCTAAAGATTACTACAATAGGGTATTACCTCATTAAAAGGAACTATGAAGTACAAGGTTAAAGTCCTTTCCAAGGATTGCATTTGACACATGGCATTCCTATGTTGGTCAATTTTCTTAATTTCTACATTTTTCATACCCAATTTACAATTATGTTTTGAATATAATTATTTTTTACTATATCTTGGTCTATATCATTTATATATAATGCATCCATGCCCTAAATAACACAAAAATGAATAACTTTTGTTAAAGACCATTCTTTAAATTCATGATTTTCAAGGTCAAAAGCAAGTTTGAAAATTAATTGAAACAACATGTTCAAGCTCTTGTCATGATCAAGGTACCCTTTTAGGAACTAGGATTCAAGAAACATGCAAGTCCTAAAATTATTGGCACCAAAAAATCCATTCAAAAATGGAAGCATCCTATTGGTCAAAAATTTGCACAATTGTTTTATGCATGCATTTCACACGTTTGTTTCATGCGCCTAAGGCATTTCATTCCTTGATTTGAACATACACATATTTGCCATTGTAATTCTTTGCCATAGTAATTCTTTTTACTTTTGTCAAATTATGACACATTACCTACACATGCTTGAGTAATTTTGATGCACATGTTTGGTAGAGAATTGAAAATACGCTTGATTTCATGTTGTCCATGTATGACATTGTTTCAAATTCTCATTGTAAGTATATTCATGTATTGAAATGCTAGAGGTTTTTGCAAGATCAATCATTTCTTTTCTTGTAGTTTCATTGTAATGACGATTAATCATAATTATTATTTTTAATTGTGTGATGGGATCATGGGTTGCAATAATGGCTAGGGTTGAAGTTCCATGGCCACCTATGATGAAAAGTGGTTTGCCATGAATAGCGATCTACCAAACTTAAGGTTGGATGTGACACAAATTACAAACAAGGAGGTGATTGTTGAAGAGATTAGTATTTTTTTGGTTTGAGACAAAGGAAGAATGGGTGGAAGTATAATGAACGCCCAAGAGCAGAAGTAATGCAACATGTTGGGAGACTTGTATCAACACATCAATGGTAAGCCAAAGGTGTTGAACAACCAATTTAATTTGGGGTTTACGAGAATAGTTATCATTGAATCTAAATGCTTTCAAATTAATTGGGCTAGTCACGCCATACACACATTCAATTTTCAATGTCCTATGAAGAAATCAAAGGAGCTTGAGTCTAAAAGAAGATCAAAGGAAGCAATTTTGAACAACCTCAAAACACCTACCCCACAACCATTGAAAATTCCTATATCACTGCCCTTGCCCTTTGGCAACTTGAGGACAATTGTTCTCTTGTAGAATGTAGTGACAAGTTTGAATCAAAATGGAGGGTATGTCTTCTGTTAGTAGTCAGCTACCAAGACTTAGAACCTTGTCTCAATTATTGAAAGTTGTTTTTCTTCCCTATTAGACCATTTTAGAAATAGAGAAAAAAAATTTACATTTGCAAACAAAAAATGAGGAGTATTTGCATATGTCCACAACACCACAACCTTGAATTCAAAGAAAAATGATTTTTAGATAACTTTGTTGTTTGCTAGGGTTATTGACCATGATCAAGTAGTAGAAGGCCTTAGGAAGTGCAAAACAACCCTTCAAGTCTTCTAGGATGTCACAAAAAAGAACTTTGAGAAGCTGAAAAATCTAGGATTGCAAATAGAAAAAGTTTTACAAATAGGTTTAGATTCTATTGATTTGATGCCTTTGCCTTAGCTAGTGATGTTTTTGCCAGTAATGTTTTTTGATTCAAAAAGTTGTAACATCATAGATAGCGTCAAGTGCTTTTGACACCATGAAACTGCAAGAATGTGAAGTTGAAATTGTGTTGGCAAGAAACAAGGAAAAACGAGCCGGAAAGAGGTTCAAAAGCTTGAAGATTGACTACAAGGCCATAGATGATAAATGTGCCTCTTGTGTTAATGAGGCAAATGTAGGAAAATTAGTTTTTTCGGACAAGGAAATTATGGGATTGGGCCAATTAGTTTCACAAATGGAGAAAAGGGGTGGGCCAAGTTTGTATCCTTTACCTGTCTTATGCAACCCTAAGAGATTGAAAGAAACTTTAGCTATGTTGAATCCTTGTCCATTTTATGACTTATGTTATACTTGCCACAACTATGTTTTTTTTATCATGTGGTCATAGTTATCACCCATGGTGCCTTCTTGAGCATTCAAAGGTTTCTTCTAAATGTTTGGTAAAAAACTGTGAGGTGAAATGACTGGTGTGCTATGATGGGTTATTGCTTTAAGGTGACATCTTCACCAACAACAACAATGGCCTCTTTGAAGATTATGTCCCAAAGAGGGGTCACAAAATGAAGCAACAACCTAAATCAACTCTAGCAATGAATGGTAAGTCCCGAACTATGTTGTTGCAAATTGTAGCTTTAGTTTTGTTTAATGTTAAGTTCATTTTTTGGTGTTTCTCTTTATTGTGTGGCTTTAGTTTTGGAAATAACTCATATTCATGTTGAAATTACTACTTAACATGTTTTTCAAATCTTTAAAAACTTTTAATGGAAACATGGGTTTCTTGGTAGATTTGTAATTCAAACTTGACAACTTCCTATACAACAAACTTTTCCTTGGGTGGTACCACTAAAAACAACCTTACCAAAATCACAAGAAAATTGGACCCAATTTAAGAAATAAAATTTCATCTACCTATACATTAATTTATTTGATTGGACTAGGTCCACTATGTGTTCCCCACCTATGCACACACTCATGAAAAATAATGAACACCCAAAAATGTATAATATGCATTAACATTTTGATTCTTAAACCATTCCTGACCCATTCCTGACGCAATTCTTAACTTTTTTCTTTTAAATGTCCTTACATTTACACATTATATATTTTTTGTTATTTATTTAATACATGCACAAGGGAATGATCCAAACTAGTCATTAAAACAACAAATGATGAAAATAGTTATCATTTGTGTTTTTGACATCAATGGCCCTTTGGAGCTTGACGATCTTGATTTCAAAAATTCATAAATCGAAATTGATTTCAATCAATTATCTATAAAAGACATCAAGTAGGTTGGCATTTGAAGTATTCTCAAAAATTAACATCTAAAAAAAATTCCCAAAAAATAGATTCCTTTTGTGTTCTTGATCAAAAAAAATTCTTCGTGTGACATTCTTGAAACTTTTGCCTTATGCATTCATTTTCCACATCAAAACACATTTTTTTATAAATTTAATTAGAATTTTGAATTCTACATGACTTGGATAACCTTTTGATAAATAATTTGGAATGAAAATTTTTTTTTATGTGAATCCTATGTTGTCCTAAAATGAGGCGTGACATTCCTAGAGGTACCACCCAAAGATAAGTGTGCCGATAGTAGTACATGTATGCACTTGAAAGTCTTGGGGTTCTTGGAATTTCTTGAGTATTCTTGCAGTTTGGATTATCTTGTTCAGTTCCTTACATTGAGTCTAATCCCTAAGCTAAAATTCAAGTAGCATAAATCCGTGCAATAAACCCAAAGGAGTAATGAGGAATTTAGTCCTCAATAATTAATTGCAATCCGTAGTTTAGGATTGGACTTGAATTCCTATGCATGATCAAGACTTGTAAGTAAGGACTTGTTCTAAAATTAGGATTTTGAATTTGTTGTCATCTAGATTTATATTCTTAGTCTATTCCTAGTCAAGACTTTATTTATTATTGAGTCCTAAAACAAAAACCCTAGTCCAATGTTAGGACTCTTGATCTTAAAACGTGAATTGTTTCCTTGGTGACAAACATTATTCTTGAAATCCAAATTTTTATTCCTAATCCCAAATCTGCCCTGAATGAGGATTTTTGAATTTGTCCTAAAATTATGTGTTGTATAATTTTGAGTCCTAGATAAATAATCTAGGATTTCAATTTCAAAATGAGCACCAATTTTTTGTCCTTTGACGTTATATGCTTAATTTTGACATTAAGTTTATGTTTTGGAGACATAACACTAGGACCCAACAACAATTGCACTTCGGTTGTCCAATCTTTTCAACTAATTTCCAACAATGAAAATCTATCCTTGCCAAGCCCAAGTTCAAGTGACTTTGACTAATTATGCAATGTGGAGAAGTCAAAAGTTGTTGCAATAGATTTGATTCTTCCCAGAAAGTGTAGCATTTGTCTTAAGCAACCATCAACAATATGCCTTGAGGTAATGAATTGAACTTTACTTATATCTTATAGTGTATTTTTGCCTTTAGTTTTAAAACCATTCATTTTGCATTTTGTGATTTAACTCATATATTGGAGGTTTTCTTTGAATGTGTTACAAAGTTTTCTTGTAGGTTGTTATGGACACATGCTAAGAACCTAACACACTTTTGTTTGTGTAATTTGCAAACTTGTAGCCATTCAACATTTTGTGGGTCATGTGTACAAGGGTTGCAAAATTGCCCAATTTGTGACAATGTCATTACTAGTTGGAAGTGTTGTCAGTCAACCATGTCTCATAACAAGCTCAACCCCCCTATTATGTCTCTTGCTCTTAGAATGGAGGAAATTGCAAATGATGTACCTATTCTTGACACAACACCCAATGAAAAGGATGCAATCAAGATGGAGGCAAAAGATGGCATTCAAGATCCAGATCATGAAAATGTGAATTTCCAATCAAAAATTAATAGTGATGAGGAAGCATCTAATCATGTCAAATGGCATTCAAAATAGTTTGACCTTGTTGCTGAGAAAGAAAGCCAAAACTCAGACCATGTGTTAGTCAAAAATATGTTTACAAGGTTGTCACCCTTGAGTTGTCCACTTGGTAGGTTGCCACCAAATGCATCTCCACCACAGGGAATAAGGACTAGAAGGTCAAAGCTTCTAGATGTGGATTGTACAATCAAGAAAATTGAAGGGAAGAAACCTCACAAAGCCCCAAGTAGATCCTTGGATGTAGTTTCGAAATGCCAAAAACGGGCATGTGGTTCTATGGAATTGAGTAGAGCAAAGAAGAGCAAAAAGGGATTTAATTTTATGAAAGTTTTCCAAATATGTCAGAAGACATTATTTTTGTATAAATTATGTTTGTCCATATTTTGGGCATTTTTGTAATGTAAGGATGATTTGCTCATATGTTGTTTTAAGCATTGTTATGCATGCACTTGTGTTTTTCCAGGGCAATGAATTCATACATTGCCAAAAAATTTGAGCTCCAACATCAATTAAATGAATGTATTAGAATTGTTAGCCAAGGTGGATAGTTATAGTAATGGATTTTTAGGTATGAATTAGGTGATGCATGAAATTATCAATTATACTTTCTTTCTTTAGTTTAATCTTGTGAGATCCCAACCCTTGCATTGCTAATTGGTTTGATAGACAGTTGGAATAGGAGCTTGTACCATAATTTTTGTGCTCATGGACTAGTTGGACAATGTAGCAAATACTTTCAGCACACATTTCAAACTCAACAATCTCTAGGTGCATTTCCTTGGTTTGATAGTTTCTCTATGTAGTTTTGAACAATTATTTTCAATCTACAAGTCTAGTATCTTATTTGGTAGTTGTTTTCAAGGTCCAGATTGTTATCATGTTAGTCAATTCTTCAAGGGACAAAAGATCATTTGAGAATTCTTCAATGCAGATTGAGATTTCCTTTCTAGTTTGAAAGGATCAATTGCTAATCATGCATGTTTGATGCAACTAATGTCATTCTTTTATGGACCTATATGAATTTTCATCAAAAGATAAATAGATTGTAATGTCAGCAATTACATCGACTAGAAAGGCAACTCATAATAATGACTTTTTAAATATATATACAGAGGACTGTACTATATTTTCTTATCAATGTATGTTCAAAGTCCCAAATATGATCTTGTTTTGTATTGAGGATTTTAACAAAATGAGCAAGGTGTGAGGCACATGTACATGGACATTCCAATGAGCTCAGGATACATGAAAAAAAAATGTTTACCTATTGAGGTCAATCATGGCCATGAGGAGCTCCACGAGTCCTCTTGTTATGTCCAACAAAATGGAATTGATGCAAATGTACCAATTTGCATCATCGAGGTGTACCCAAGTGATGTATGGCATCCACACCTAGAGTCAATGATTTTCGTCCCATACATGGAACATACGTCTTGAAAACTTGGAGAAATATGGGTCTCCTTTCAAAAAGACCTCAAATTCATCATTAACAACCTTCCAATGTTGATGTTGGCCCTCTTCATAAGCATCCACAAGAGCTTCTTATCCTTGCTAGTTTGTGGCAAACACATAGAAAACTTTGTCACCCTCCCTGTATCCCATATGGAAGGCTTGTTCCATTTTCAACACATCAATTTTCAAGGCCAGTCTCACCATGGGCATGGATATCATTATGCAGAGGGGAATGTTCATTTGAGCTTTCTCCTTTGGCAAAATCTTATGTCTATCTAAGACCTCCACAATCTTGAACTTGTGGTGGACTTGGACTTTCTAGATTATGTCATCAAATGTGCCTAGTTCTATGTCTTGAGCTTGGGACTCTACAACCTGCATCTGCAACACATTGAAAATGAAATAGATTCCCACTTTGAAACCAAAGTTCACAACAAGATTGAGCTAGATGCAAGATTTGAATAAATGAAATCAAACTGCAAGAATTGAAATATATGAAGGATTTGGATTTACCACATCTAGGGGATCAACTCGCAATTTGGCCTATGGATTCAAACATTGTTTCCTAGAAATGAAACACTAAAATGTTAGTTCCAATGACATTGTCTGATTCCAATAGTTCTAAAAAGAAGCATGAAATTATGAAAATCAATGTTCTTCCTCCTTACCTCTTTTTGAAATATGGTCAAGGCTTCTTCCTACTCAATGGACTCAAATATCTTATTTGACCTAGAAGGAAAAAACTAAAAGAGGTTAGAAGTTATGGAAACTAAAACATGAAAAAGAAAGGGGTAAAGATGAACCGACCCACCTCCTCCTCCTAGCTAGCCAATGGAATGGCATGGAGAGGCTACAACAAGATATAAAGATGCAAATCAACATTAAAATAAAAACAATAACTCAAAATCTCACAATAGACAAAAGAACATTGATCAAGTTTGTAAGCATTTTCATGGGAGCTCCATGCTTGGAGCTACATCATCCATCGATGCTAAACCTTGGAGCTCCA
>Ga0209611_10006702_pt1 | contig 18734 bp, 25 predicted proteins | sample S1TSphgellanicum_3_FD_187693 | JGI IMG/M metagenome (GOLD analysis project Ga0209611, IMG submission 187693) | Host-associated microbial communities from peat moss isolated from Minnesota, USA - S1T2_Fc - Sphagnum magellanicum MG (SPAdes) (version 2) | ecosystem: Host-associated > Plants > Peat... | reverse complement strand
TTTAATCCACATTTTGATGCATCATAAATTATTGCAATGTTGTAAATTCCATCATGACATGATAAACTACCATGAAGGAAATGAAAGCGATGAGTACTTTTGTGCCTCCTTGAACACCCATGGTGAAAATTTGACCTAAAAATTATTGAAATAAAAAAGAAGATAATGAGAAAAAAGGAAGAAAAAAACAAGAATATAATATGTAAAGAAAGGTGTTTTCCTTTGTTTGTTGATCTAACATTAAGTGGTTTTGGGCATTTTAAAATATCATATAAAATGAATTCAAGTTCATTAGGAAATTAAATAAAAAAATTTTAAATTTGCCCACATATGTCTTGGGTTTAAGTCCATGTGGAAAATTGGCATAATTATGATTTTCATTTGTTTAATGTAATTGAAGAGGTGTAAGGTTTTTTATTATTGAAGTGGCATGCCTTTTTAATTCCATCTTTTAAAGTTCTCATTATTTAAACTTAATCTAATGAGGAATTAAACACCAATCTGCTTGAGAACAACTTTTTGTGAAAAAAAGGAATCATCATGGAAATCGTGTTGGTAATTAGTGAATGTACTTGGGGTTTTATCGTGTGAGATTGTAATAAGAAGATCTAGTCATGACGTTAAGGTCAAAAAACCTGAAAATGGAAAAGGAAACCAAGAAAACAATGAAAAAAATTGAAACATTAAAAGAAAAATAAAATGAAGGATTATTTATTTTGGTTATTAAATATCTATGTAAATTATTAGGCACACATGTATCAACTTTAGTAAATTATTTATAATTGTTTGCAAGTAAGGAGAAACATTGTGGATTTGTCTCATTTGACATGAACACATAAAAAGCTTATTGGTAGGTGGCTAAATATCATATGTATCCCAAGGGGTGTATAATTATAAGATGATGTTGGGATGCATTAGTATTGTTAAGGTGCTTTAGTTGCAGAAACACTATGGGGGCAATATTCAAATAATTAAAAATATATGGAAAAAAAACCAAAATAGACAAAGGTAAATTTTGTACTTATTGTGGCTTCACCGAAAAGCTACTTTATTGAAGATTGGTGAGTAACAAGGGAATACTTGGGAATACTTGACCAAAAGGATGATGGAGGAGGTTTTTGGAAGGTGGCATGGAGATTAGCCATAGAGACGTGATGGAACAAATTTGGAGACACTAGTGGAGCCATAGAGTATGAGAATATATAATTTGGTTAGTGAAAGAGTTTTGAAAGTTCTTAATTCAACTACTTTGGACATATAGAGAAAGATGGAAGAAGAATGTAAGAAAGAAGGGACCTACGGGGATGTAGGGCAACTAAAGGGAATGTGAAATTGGTACCATTGGTTGCATTTCATGCCTTGGAGAAGAAAGTTGATTTGTTGAAGTCTATGGGTGTCTTCAAATTTGTATGATGCATGTTTTTCCTAACTAAGTAAACATGTAGAAGGAAGATGTGTGGCATGTGGCATAAATTGGATTTTAGATTTCATGGTTGTTATGTGTTTGATTGAAGTGTTGTTGCACATTTGAGTTTTTAATTAGGCGAGAGGGGAAAAAAAAGTAAGAGAGGTTTCATACAAGTAATTATGTTGGAGATGTTGGTTTCCAAAGTGTTGGAACTTTTGGGGGAATTTTTTTTCAATATTTTGGTTGTAATCAAGGTTGTGAAATTGAGCTTAACAAAATCAAGTTATGATTTCATTGATTTTTTTTGGTGGTAAAAGGGACTTCCTTAAACTATCATCTTAGATTAAGAAAGTCAAGAATAATAAATACATTAGATAAGAATTGTAGCTCTAAATTTGCGTTAAAATAGGAGCAAGGTCAAAAATTTATAAAAATCTTGTTGAAGCACTTGGTATTCCAAGTGCAAAATGTTTTAAACAAAAGTAATAATTGTTGATGTTAACAAATAGAAAGACAAGCATGGATTTATGTCATCTCAATGTTACATTGAAAGAAAAACATGAATTTGTTAGTTAATTAACATGCAGCCAATGAATATATGATTTTTTCATAATATCATATAATTTGATAGCAAGTTTTACCCATATTGTTAATCTCTTGGTAACAAACCAAATGAGAAATAAGGACTATTTATTAAATGAATGCAACCCCCCAATAAGGATGAAATATGCACTCAAGCTATTCAACATCATGTAACTTAATCAACATTCTCAATATAAAATAGAAAACTCATAACAATATATTTAATGTTAATAACAACATCAATAATGATCCCACTAAAGGTTTGTTTCAAAGTTGAAAGATTTAAAGATTGAAAATTCTAAAAATTAAATTCAATGTGAAAAGATTGTAACCTTATTCATGCTAGAAAAAAGCAAATCAAACAAATTGAACTTTAGGTAATCCCTGGAGGTCCAATCAATCGTATTTGGGTTGATTGATGACTATTACAACCCTTTCAAAGGCTTACATAGTTTAATCACATTCATCCAACTGAAGATAAACTCCCCTTGATGGGCTTTTTCAAGAATAATGAAGTGTGTGGAAGATTGAAACCTTTTCTATAATTTTACAAAATGAAAAATAATGTGAAGATTATAACTTGTTTTGGGCTTTTCAATGTGAAAGGGGCTCATGGATATCTTACCTTAAGGTCAATTTTGTTGTTAAATAATCTTCAAAATAGTGAAATGAAAATTTTGAAAAATATGAAATTAACATGTTGACAACCATCATGATTATCATAGGCTACACTTTGAACAATTTCACTACTCATATCACAATATTATAAGAGATGATGGAAAAAAACATAATTAAAAAATTAAAAAACGAATTCACTTTTTGAAAAAAAAAATTATTCTTTTTGTCAATGTGGAAACTGACCTTAGGCTATGGTAGCTATTTGGGAAGGGTTCAAGAAAAGAAAAACCCTATTAAGTTCAAGGGGATGTCTTATGCTCACATAGTGAATCTCTATCTTAGTCCATTATTATACATTATGTATTTCTCATTCATCATAGGCCTTAAGCCAATGCAAGCATCAAATCTAGCAAGTGCTATTAGCTTTACTTTTCAAGGTTCTTCTTATTGAATAAAATAAGAAAATCAGAGTTTCTTAAAAAGTAATGTAGTCCTTCAAATTATTATTATGAGAATTTGGTTCAAAATTGGGATTCTCAACTTTGCTTGCATAAGTCAACTTGGAATGCATCTTCGACCACACTCAATTTCTTACAATTGAATCATTTTATTGCATTCAATCTTCGTGTGAGATGGCATGTTTTTAAACCTTGGGAATCCTTAAACCATTTAGGGTTAACCCTCCAAATGTGTGAAAATTTGATTTGTCAACCTTGTTTACACAAGTCAACCATGGATGTAGTTTCAACAACACTCATTCTCTTCCAATTGAGTCATTTAATTCAATCTTTGTTTGAGGTTTGCATACATTGTGTGTTACAAGATCCCAAGGTCGGGTTCCCCTAAATGATGCATTAGGAAAAGCTTTAGGAAAAGCTTTGAAACGCTTTGAAAGTTTGAATTGAATTCTACCATTTGAGCCTATTTTTGAACCTTAGGGGAGGTTAGATTATTTCAAGTTAAACCTTCAACCCCAAATCCACCCCAGGTGAAAATCTCAAAAGAGAAAAAAAAAACCCCCATCAAGACCAATAGGGGTTAAACCCTCAACCCTAAATCCACCCAAGGTGAAGATCTCAAAAGAAAAAAAAAACCCCATCAAGACCATTAGGGGTTAAACTCTTGACCCTAAATCCACCCAAGGTGAAAATCTCAAAAGAGAAAATAAACCCATCAAGACCATTAGGGGTTAAACCCTTGACCCTCTAAATCCACCCAAGGTGAAAATCTCAAAAGAGAAAATAAACCCATCAAGACCATTAGGGGTTAAACCCTTGACCATCTAAATCCACCCAAGGTGAAAATCTCAAAAGAGAAAAGAAAACCCTAATGGTCCCATTAGGGGTTAAACTCTTGACCCTAAATCCACCAAAGGTGAAAAACCTAAAAGAGAAAACTGATTTCAAATTTTAACCCTAGAAAACCCTAAACAAAAACCCTATTGAACCCTTGAAGCCTGTTAAACCCTAAACACGAGAGCTTTACGGTAAGCCACGATTTCAAAGCTTGCCCACCCTTCAACGGGGCTTGTTTTGGAGACTTGAGCGATCGGAAGCGCTCTTTTCTTGCGGATGTCATTATGGGTGGCGCGAGAAAAGTTAGAACATTCCCTGGTTCTTCTTGCGAAATCGTGTTTTCAAGCAAATTTTTGCGATTGTGATCATGTAATTGTACGACCCTTCAGGAGTTTTCTTTGTTTGGAGAGGAAGAACTTGTGGGGGCTGGGTTGTAATACCGGATCTCCTCCTTTCAGCAGCTTCTCAAACATGTAGGGCTCAGAGATTGAGGCAGCAAATCATGCTGCTAGGGTAGAGCTGCAAGATGAATTCTCCTGAGGAGGTTGAGGATGATGATGATGATGATGATGATGATGAAAGGCGGGATGGGTAGAGCTGAGGAACATCTAGAAGAGGAGATATTCATTGATGCTGAGTGCCATAAGAGCTGAGAAGTACGTGAAGAACCGGCCAAATTAGGTCATAATTTACTCCTTTTGGACATGCCCATCTTTATTTGCACTCACCAGCACTGCAGTTGTATGTGGTATGGATGCCAGAAAGAAGCAGAGAGTTATGCTTGCTGGACCTAGTTTGTTTCTAAGAATTTGTCACCAAAGCCAACACCACAAGAAGATCAGTTGTTATTTTGCCAGAAAATTCTAAGTTTTTGCAGCTGCCTGGGAAAGGAAGAGAGCACCCGTTGCTATTCAAATTGGAGTTCTTAATCCTGGACTAACCCAGGAGCTCCACTTTTGAATTCTCTCACAAGCAGGGCCTGTCAGTTAACCAACCTATTATTTCATGTGCTTTGCTTGAGAGGAACTTGCAGAGAGACTGGTAGAGAAGGGATTCAGAAAGTGGAAATGTGTGTTTTTTTTCCTGATGTCTCAAATGCTCTTTTCATTTTGGGTTTTTTCCCAGGAGCTTTTGGACACTAATTCACATCAGAGACAGATAGTTAAATTTGTTGCTCAGAAGTTATTCCCCACAAATGAAGAGAGAAGGAAGTGAGCAATACAAAGGACAAAGTAATAATGCAGGTCAGAAAAAAAAAGAGACAGAAAGCAAGGTGACCCACAAGTAGACCTGGAAGTAAGAATTTTGACAAAGAGCCTTGGGAAAGAGTCAGGAAGAGTGGGAGGAGCAGTGGATATGGTGAGCAACATAAGACAAAGAAGCCACATAATGCATTGCAATTTTTTGTTTTCATACTAAATTTATTGTGGAAACTTGACATGTCCCCCACAAACTGCAGGTGAGAAGTGTGTAGAGAGGTCATGTGGGGGCATTCTTCACTTCACATTTTTTACTCACTGTTTGTAGTAGAAGTAGTAGTAGTAGTAGTAGAATTATGGGATAATGGGTATGGTGAGCAATAAGAGAAAGAAGGCACGCTGTTTTGCGGTTTTTTATGATTGTTTTTATACTAAATTTCTTGTAGAAACTTGACACTCCCTTATACTTTCCCCCACAAACTGCAGTCCAGAAGTGTGTACAGAGGGTTGTGTGGGGGACATTCTTCACTAAACATTTTTGACTCTTAACTGGTTGTAGAAGTAGTAGTAGTAATAGTAATAGTAGTGGTACAATTCCTATTGGAAACTGCTCTATACTTGTTGGATTCACAACATATCTAGGATATCATATTCTGCAGGAAACCAGTGGAAAATTGTGGAGCCAGATTCATTTATTGAAACATGCATGCAGATGGGCGTGGGAAAAAGTTTGCACATGGGTGTGGGAAAAGTTTGCACATGGATGAGGATCCATGCATGATGAAATTATCCCTGCAGCAACTTTTTCAGCTTTGAAGAAGATAAAGAAGAAGGAAAATATTGTGTTCATCATTGGAAACATTTTCCAATTTCTTGCTTGGAGCAGGAGGAGGAGGAGGAGGAGGAGGAGATTCAGATATGGTTTAAGAAAACAAACTTAGGAATTGTTGTAGGTAAGATCACTTTGGCTTGCAACTGCTAATAAAGAAACTCTTTAGAAGTAAGTTATTTTCCTCATTTTTCTTTAAGATGTTTCTATTGTGGATGGCGGGCGGCATTCTAGTAAATGGGTGTAGAGGCAAAACTTGCTATCAATTGGAAATCATTGTTTTTCCTCCCTTTCACCATTATTGACGACGACCACGACGATGATGATGATGATGATGAGGTTCCTTTGTTGACATGCAGGAGGAGGAGGAGGAGTAGGAGGTAGAAAAGAAAAAAGAGAGAATCATCTGCAACTAAAGCCAGAAGACACATCTGACCAAGCTCTGAGCGTATAGGTATTATTGACCACCTCTGCCATTGTTCATTGTGTGATTGCTGAATTATCCTTGTAGAAGAATAATGGCATCTCCAACCCTTTGCTTTCCACCCATACCCACACACTCCTTTTGAAAGTGTTTTTTTTTCTTCTTCCTCAAGTGTTTTTTTTTCTTCTTCCTCAAGCTTTTTTTTTTCCCTCACTCTCATTTGAATTCTAAACTTGTTAAAAAAAAGCAAGTTAGTTAATAATACCTATGGTTGAATTTGTTTTGAGTTGAAATTTTTTATTATGGTCCCAAAGGAGGAGGATGAAGTATATGAACTAGAATTAACTCGCATTTTCTCCATTCTAAGGTGGGATTTTAGAATGGCTGATTAAAGCGAAAGTTCAGCGTATATGTGGGTTGGTTGATTGTGGGGGATGATGAAGAAGGAAGCCAAATGCAAAGAAGATCTAAAAAAGTGTGAAAAACAAAATGAAACAAAAGAGTGTCAAATGGGTAATGTAGAAAATGAAGCTAAAATATGTTATGTATGTAGTAGTAGGGGTTTAGGGTTTAGGGTTTAGGGTGGGACCACTTTTGTTGTGTTCTACCCTTTTTCACTTCCCCCATGCAAATTGAAATTCCAAGTTTACCACTTTTGTTGCACACGTGACCCAATCAATTCAAAGCTGCAACAACTTCAGATCTTTGTTCTTTTGTGCACTACTACTAGCCTATGACCCTATTGCAAACCCTTGTTGAAGAAAATAGGGGGAAAAAAAATTAAAATAAAAAAATTATATATATATATATATATAATTTTTAAAAAAAAATCCAACCTCTCAACTCAACTGAATATTTTTTTTAAATAAAAAAAATTCATCAAATTAATTGTGTTGTACAATCATGCAAACCATGATCCCACGTACCACCCAAAATAAATAGAAATCCACTCAAAATATTAATAATGAAAAAATTACTAAAAATACTAATAATGATAATAAAACAATAATAATAATAATAATAATAATAATAAAATTATTATTATTATTATTATTATTATTTGAATGCAACTTTAGGTTGTGTTGGTTCCCTCTTAATTAATTAATGTGTTATTATTGCTATCTTTAAAATAATAATAAAAAAAAACTATGCTATTATCATAAATCGATATTTTAAAACTAATATATTACTATTTTTAAAAAATAATCTTTAGCAATGGATAGAAATTGATTAATTGATTGATTGGTAAATTTTATTATGATTTTTTCCTTCCCCCCCCCCATATTTTGTCTATATTCTCCTAGAAAAAAAGAATTAAAAAAGAAAATCTAATAATGTATAGTAGTACAATTTAAATAAATTTATAAATTTAATATTTAAAATATAAATAGAAATATTTGAAAAAAATTATTACAAAATTATTATTATTATTTTTAAAAAAAAGATCAAATTGTCGGAATGACAGACATGACCACGTTTTGCAACTGTCCCGAGCCCTGTCCCCGTTTCATAATTTTTTTTTGTCTTTTTTTGCATTACCGGAGGTAGCTCTGTGTATGTGTCGGGTATCATTTTTTTTAAAAAAAATTTTGTCGTCTTCTTTTGCATTTTCAGTCAAAGAGTTATGGACTTAAAAGTTAGGGACTTTTGTTTTGGGCACTTGTAATAATAACAGCCCGTTCACGATAGCATGAATCTACAATAGAACAAAAAGGGGGGGGGGATTTTATCGGCAAAGGAGGTAACACGTACACATCCCAAAAGTATAATTCCCGTCGGGAGAATTTACTCTCGATTGTGAAGGGGTGTGCGTGCTTGCTATAAATGTACACTTCCCAAAAGTATAATTCTCATCCGGAAAATTTACTCTCGATTGTGAAGGGGTGTGTGTGTGTGTGCAAGCGCTCTTGCTATAATGGAGGGTTAAAAAATAAAAAAATAAATAAATGTTTTAAAAAATTTAATCAATTTTTTAAAAAATTATAATTCAAAAATTTTAAATTAATTTTTTTTTGGGGAAATTTTGGGAATTATTTTATTAATTTTTAACAAGGAATCGTGGCCTAATACGAAGAGAAAGTGGGCCACGGGGAATAGTGCTCCTTCAAATGCAAAATGCGTGACCATAAATTATGTGACAAATTGTGGCCGTTGGTGGCTATTTTAGAATTGAGTGTCTACTTACTACAACAACAACAAGAAGAAGCAAATTTCAAACAAAGCCTTTCATTACAAAAGCTCCCCTAAAATTGGTTAATTTAGTTTAGGCCCACTACCAATTTAGCTAGCCTTGTTGTGCATTACAAAATCTCCCCTAAATTAGAGAGAATTTTTGCCCCCACCACCACTTTAGCCCCCCCCTCCCCCCCCTTGTTCATTGCCAAATGCTCCCTTAAATTAGTTAATTTAGGTCCACCACTAATTTAGCCCTGTTGTTCATTACAAAAGCTTGCCTAAAATTAATTAATTTAGTCCCACCACTAATTTTAGCCCCGTTTTCCATTACAAAAACTCCCCTAAATTAGTTAATTTAGGCCCACCACCAATTAACCCCAAAACCCCCCTTTAATTTAAAATAATAATTTTTAAAAAAGACCGCCATCCGACCCAAAATTTTTAAAAAGAAAGATTTCCCATTGTTTTCCGTCGTATCACAATGACTTAGGATGAAAAATACGATACGTATATTTTTCTGTATAGTATCTTTTACGATACTGTGTACTGTATATTTATACGTATAGATCTTACTCTGTGTATTCTACGCTTTCTTCCTCGTAGCTCCAGTGGTCACTACTACTGGCAGTCTGCGCTTTGCAGTTGCTGCTGTTGCTGCTGCTGCTGCAGCTGCTCTTCTCTATCCCTTGCTGCTGCTGTTGTTGCCGTTTTTTTTTTTTCTTCTTCTTTTTTCCTTCCCCCTCTGAATTCCCATTTATTTGCAACGGACGTCCTTGTTCTCTCCATTTTTTTCATTTTTTAATTTTTTTTTGGGGGGTTGGGATCTGCTTCTGAAGGAGGAGGAGGAGATCCCAACCTTCTTTGACTACCATCGCTTGTTGTTGTTGTTGTTGTTGACACTTTTGCTGCAATCTACGCTACAACGAAGAAGAATAAGAAGAAGAAGAAGAAGAAGAAGAAGAAGGCAGTTTTTGTACTATGTTGTTTTTTATGATGATGATGATGATGATGATGCATTGTTGTTGTTTTTGTGTGTGTACTTAGACGCAAAGAAAAGTTTGAGGCGGCTGGCGTTTTGAGGTTCTGTTTTGTTACTGTTTTCCCATCGCCAGGAAGAAGAATGCAATATACTCTCGATAATAAATGTAGCAAGCGCACTGTTTGTTTGTTTGTTTGTTTGATTGTCCTGTTTTTTCTCTACACAAAAATAGAAAGATTTGGGTTTTGGACGAGCGAGCGAGCTTGCTATGCTCTTGGTTCGGGATTGTTCCAGCTTTTTGCTTGAGTAGCATTGCTTGCCCCCGCGTGCGGTGCAGGATTTGGTTTGCTGCAGCAGCAGCAGCTGGTGGTGACATGATGCAGCAAGGATTGTAAGGAATTCTTGCTTATGATCTTGTTGGAAAGTGCTTTGCGCAACTCTCTCTGGAGCTCTGGAGCACCAAGCGAGGCGAGATGGGGACGAGCCAGAAGATTCTTCACCCACTCTCGCAGAGGACAATTGTGTTCGGACTGAAGCTATGGGCAGTAGTAACCATCTGCACAGCGATGGTGGTTCTTGTGACAGTCTTCGTCGTTTGGGTGTGGTGCTTCTCAAACCGACGCCGGCCCAAGCTCTCCTCCTCCTCACATCACTGTAAGCTTTCGTCAAGCAAAGCTGCACAAAGAATTGGTGCCGATGATGATGATGACGAGAACAAGAACAAGAACAAGGAGAACAAGAAGGTGAAGATACAAGTGTTAGAAAGCTCGCAGCAGAGACCATCACCAGTTTCAGATCCCGTCTCAGTAGATGTTACCATCTCGCAACAGAAAAAAGAGATGCAAGGAAAAGATGCAGATGGTACCATGGATTCTTCTTCTGCTGTTGTACAAAACCATTGCAAGAGCTTGTTCAAAGGAGCATTCTCCTGGACACAAGTGGTTGCTCTAGGACCTCGGAGTGTCTCGGGAGATGTCTCGCCCATGATGATGATGCGCCGGGATGATGATGAGATGCATCCAGGAGCACCTGTAGCATTGCCATTTCTTCAAAAGCAATCGGAGACGGCGGTGACAGCAGCAGCAGTAGTGGCCGACGAATCCTCAGACATGTTTGCTTCTCAATCTGTGCCCCGGAATGGATCCTCTTGGACTGATGAATCTTCTTCCAGGACTGGGTCTCGATCTTCTTGGTCAGCAGATTTCCCAGGAGGAGGAGGAGGAGGAGGAGCAGCAGCAGCAGCAGCAGCTGGTGGTGGTGGGTCAGATTTGGGATGGGGACAGCGGTACACATTGCACGAGCTTGAAACTGCCACACATGGTTTTGCTGAAGACACCCTGCTGGGAGAGGGTGGCTATGGCATTGTGTACAGAGGGGAGCTTCCCAATGGCACTCTTGTTGCTGTCAAAAACCTACTCAACAACAAGTTGGTCACCATCTCTCCCTCTGTGTCTGTTTGTGTCTGTGTTTGTCTGTATCTGTGTCTCTCTGTATCCTTGCAGAAAATTCTACAATTCAGCAATTGCATGATCCTGTCTGTCTGTCTGTCTGTGTGTTCTTGCAGATCTTGTTTCCAGCAAATTCACAAATTGCACAATCCTGTCTGTCTGTCTGTGTCATTGCAGATCTTGTTTCCAACAAAATTCACAAATTGTTGTTTTTTTTCTCTCAAAATACATGCAGAACAAGAATAAGAAGAGTTTCATTGGCATCTAATGCTACAATGTAAAGGTTTGTTACCTATTTGCAAAGAAAGAGTGAGGAGGAAGGATTTTGTTTTGGAGATGGTGGCAAGGAACAGAAAGAGACCTTAGAGAGAGAAAAAACACTGTCTGAGGAAACTATAACCCTTATGATATAATCTGTTTTGTTGTTGTCATGACAATGACAACAGGGGTCAAGCAGAGAGAGAATTCCGAGTGGAGGTGGAAGCTATAGGACGTGTGCGGCACAAGAATTTGGTGCGGTTGCTTGGCTATTGTGCTGAAGGTGCTCAAAGGTGCCTTGCTTGTTTCCAGCAACAAACCCTAACCCATCTTTGTATCAAATCCTACAAACTCAATCTTCTTGTATCTGCTTCAGCTTTTGTTTTTGGCTGCAGAATTACAGTGGTGCACATTCACAGTTTCTTGAGAGAGAGAGTTGAGAAGTAGGGTTTCTTCCACAGATGAAATATAATTATTTGGTTTCTCATGTTTTTTGAAAAGGAAATTGTTTGTGGGTGCTTGGATCTTTCTGCCAGGATGCTTGTGTATGAATATGTTGACAATGGTAACTTGGAGCAGTGGTTGCATGGACCTCTTGCGGAGAGCAATCCACTTACATGGGAAGCTCGCATGAGGATTGTTTTGGGAACTGCAAAAGCGTAAGAGAATTCGTCACGCCATGACCACCAATGCCACCACCACCCAATTTTGCTTTTTTGTCTCTGTGCAAAATGTTTGTCTGAGTGGTTGAATGGGTCACTCTTGCATTTGGCTGTTTTTGCATACTGGAAACAATGTTTTAACAGTTGTTATCATGTGTGTGTGTGTGTGTGTGTCTCTCTCTCTCTCTCTCTCTGCATGAGCAGCTTAGCATATTTCCATGAAGCTCTGGAGCCAAAGGTTGTGCACCGTGACATCAAGTCCAGCAACATTCTGGTGGATACAACCTGGAATGCAAAAGTGTCAGACTTTGGGTTAGCCAAGCTTCTAGGTTCTGGCAAGACCCATGTTACTACACGAGTCATGGGCACTTTTGGGTACATACATCTGTGCCTCCATTCTGTGTTGCAAATTTTCTTTCTCTTGAGTTGGTGCTGCTGAGGTCCTTGACACCATTCTACCTTCCATTTTGCTTTCAGGGAAGAAAATGTGGATGTCACCACCAGGAGAGAAAGTTTCTATGGTTGAAATCATCACATTGCAGTCCCATGCAATGCGCTAGTTCTTTGCAGCGTCATGTTGCATGTTATGTCTGCAGTCTAGAGATGATTTTAGTTGAGCATTTTGTTTCTGTGGGATGGATTTGTGCAGATATGTGGCACCCGAATATTGCAGTACAGGACTGCTCACTGAGAGAAGTGATGTTTACAGCTTTGGTGTGCTACTCATGGAGGTGATCACTGGTCGTGATCCAGTGGATTATAGCCGAGCTACAGGCGAGGTATTGATTTCCCTCACCCAGTCCTTGTTCCAAATCACTTGTAGTAGGAGGGGACTGACATGCAGTAATTTGCTCTGTGCAGCAGCTGAACTGCATCAGCTTGAGCATGTTATGCATAGAGAATCACTCCTTTCCAAACTCCACAGATTCCACTTCATTGTGGTATGCCACTTCTTTGGTTGCTAAATTTCTTTGTTCCTCTACTGGTTGGTGCAGGTAAACCTGGTGGACTGGTTGAAGCAAATGGTTGGAAATAGGCGATCAGAAGAAGCTGCTGATCCAAACATGAGAGTGAAGCCAACAACACGTGCTCTTAAACGTGCTCTTCTTGTTTCACTGCGTTGTGTTGATCCTGATGCCCAGAAACGGCCTAAGATGGGACATGTTGTTCACATGCTGGAGGCTGATGATTTCCCCTTCTAAAATTGTACTGTTCTCCATTTCTTATCTCTCCATTTTCCCATCTTTCTGATGTCATTTGATCCTGTTTTTCGCACCCAAAAAAAAGAGACACCTCCAGAAAAGGGACCTTTCTGTCTTCTGTCACTTAGAGTTCTCAGCACTGTCTTTGACTGAGAGCTAATTTCATTTGCAGGGTGGGTGGGAGGTGAGAGGTGGAGTTTTATGTGCATTCATTGGAATCCCCCAATTCAAGTGCCAAGGTGCTGTTTGCACTGACCGCAAGTCATGGCACTGTGATGCTAACTGATTCAGTTCAGACACTAGCCTTTCAACAGACAGGCCATATCCAATGAATTTTCTTGGGAGGCACTGAGGAGCTTTCCATGGGGACAGGAAAGGTAGTTGTTACTGGCAGTGCTCCTATCAGTCTGGGCTATGCATATTATTTGGCCATCTCCTCTTCCATTGATCTTCTTTATGCTCTCAATGAAAAAGTCTGAAGAGGAGGATTATGGGTTTTCTCCCTTCCTTCCAACTGGGAGGTAACTGGGCAGGCATTTATGTTAGAGAAGTCTGTTCTCCTAGAGGACAAGATCAGGATAAATCATTTGCTGAATTCCGCATTCATTAAGTCTGTATTCTATACTTCTGGTCAAATCTCACAGATTTTTCTCAAATTACTTGACATAAATCCTCAGTGGAGTCTTGGGTTTGCTGTTGATTTTTGTGACCACATGAAGGGAGGAAAGTGAGGAGTTGTTTTGACAGGATTGCCACCATCACCTTATTCATGTCAGGTTATATGTAGTCTGGACAATCCAGAGAGAGGTGTGGAAAACAGAGCTGGAGTTAATCCAGCTGCTAGAATCTATATTTGTATGAAGAGAATTGACTGTTTGACACAGTATGTCATCCAGATGACCGCATAAATACCTTACCAGTATCATGACAAAACAATGGCACATCTCTCACTACCAGTAAGTGCACTCATCCTAACTCATCCATGTACAGAAAAGGCACCAACAAGGGTCTCAAGCTCCATCAGCATTCCTTTTGGAAGCCTTTTGCAGAGCTTGATTATTGTGCATTTACATCAAAGGTGGTCAGCTGCACACACAGAAGTCTGAACTCTTGCTCCGAGCAGGTTTGACAGCAACTGCCTGAAGAGTCACAGTCCAAAAACACATGGAACCCAACACTTACGTGGTCTTGGTAAGTATTGGGTCAGGTTGCTGTTCAATCTGCCTTTTGAATATAACTGGCAGTAAGACAAGAATAGCAATCACAGAAATGGTGAGGATGGTCTTGTGATCATATAGATCAGCCATTGAGTTTATCTGAGAGAGGATGTGGCCTGCCTTCACTGCAACCACACTTGCAGGAATTAAGCCAAGGAATGTGCCAAGAACAAAATGCCTGCAAAAAGAAGAAAGGCTTTCAAACTCATCAAAGAAAGGTAGCAAGTTTTTTGCCACCAATTTCCAATACCAGCTTTCATGAGAGTTTGCAAGTGCTTGTGATATATATATATATATATATACATGTCCAATGGTGCACAGTTGGGATTTGGGGGTTTAGGGTTTACAGATGGAGGCCAACAACATAGCATTTTCATATTTGTCCTGGCATGGTTTTACTCACCGCAATGGGACAGAAACAATTGGTGCTGACACATTGATGAACCAGTTGGGAAGAATAGGTGTGATCCGTAAGAAAAGGATATAGCTGAGCAAATTGTGGCGATGGTGGTGAACCTCATGTGCAAACCACTCACACCGTTCCGGGAAGTAATGGTATACAATTTCCTTCAGGATGGTGTATGAGAGTGTGTAACATAAGGCTGATCCTACTGTAGCCAACACCTGCATTTGCTTCACTAACACAAAAAGGATTGAGCATACATACTCCCTTTGAAACATTGGACATTACAATCTAGAACGAGAAGCTCAAACTACAATTGAAAGCAACTTGGATAAGTAGATTATGTTTTGAAGCCAGATATGTAGTGAAAGGGGTCTTACCAGAACAAGAATCAAAGCCTCATAAAACCCATAGAGTGATCCAGCCAGGATGTTTAGAAAGATTGAACCAGGAATCATGAATGCTTGAAGGAAGATATAGAGAAAGATTATGTTAATCTGAACCTGACATCACCGCACACAAAAAAAAAAAAAACCTTTCTCAGAACATAAAGTGAAGCATGAAAAATCTGAAGTTGCATGGTAGCTGATCTGAACTCTTATGACTGATTCTTGACAACAACCAGACCCTGAGACTAAGTACTACAATGATTAAGCTGGAGGCAAACCGAAAGTAATTCAACCTGCTGTTGATGCTCCTTCTGATAGATAAGCAGAGTTTCTCGAACTGCTCGAAGCTCTGTTATGTTCTTTGGCAATTTGAGAACAAGCTCCAGCTGCTGGGAACTATCCACTCCACCACCATCCTCTCTGCCAGCATCCTTACCTGTATTGAGGATTTGAAAGTTGTCTTTGCCAACTTTCCATCTTTCACGGGTTGCACCATGGTGGAGCTTCGGGAGTGACATGAAGAGGAGAAACATGAAGGAAACTGACATTGTGAAGATTAGGGTCAGCAGCAACAACTTCTGTAGCCACAAAAAATTGTTGATATGACCGGATACCTTGAGACCTGAAAGCAGCTCAGGAGCAATTGATGCATCAGCATTCAGCGATTGAGTATTTGGATGATGGTGCACCAGAGTCTTAACAAACATGACCCTCATCTTGCCATAAGCTGAAGTAGTGTCTTCTGCATTTGTACCCAATGTTCTTGTTGTGGATTGATCCACATCAAGGTGAACCTCCCTAAAACTGAGCATCCCCCACACAAAAAAAATCTCAAACTCGATCTCCAAAAATTCCATGCAGATCAAGCATTTTTGGAAGACAAGATAAAGAAAGCACATGTACCAAAATAGCTCTATCCAAACCTTGAGCTCCAAGTTAACATTTTCAAGAGCATGTGCATGCACATTGACAGCCACATTCACAAAGTCATGGACAACACAAAGCACAAGAATCTGCAATTTTGTCTGTATGGATTTCAGAGAGAAAATCACAATTTACTTGTCACTGTGGATGTGAGAGTGATATGTAAGACTCTTTGGATTGGAAGCAGGCCCCTTTTCCTTCCTGCTTATATCTGACCTGGACCGCTCCATGGCAGGCTGGCCCCTCTTTGATGGTGCCCACTGAACTGACACTAAGTCAAGATTTTTGTTGGAAAATCGAAACTACCCACCCACTGCATCTCTTTGGAAACACACAATTCCATTCCTTGTACAAGGACACCTCTGCCCTTGCTTCTTCTCTTCAGCTGCTGTTGCTGTTGTTGCTATACCCATCAATATCAATGTCTATAATTCCACCCTTACTCCAATCAACCTTGCATCCCTGCAGAAAAAACCATTTGCAAACAGGCAATCAGAAAAACTTTTTGACACTTGCAGAACAAAAATGTCTATTGATTCTTCCAGAAAAACAAACAACCCAGATGTGAGGCAAAGATCCAGTCCTAATTTCACACAAACACCCCCACATCAAACAAATTCTCACAGTTTTTTTCAGAGAAACTTGGTGCTCAACAACAAACACGTGACAAAGCATGGTTCAACAAGTTGTCAAAACTTCAACAAAATTTCGGAGGGAAAAACTTCAGATCACACAACATCAACAACAACAACAACACCTAATTCAGAAAGAAACAAAAAGTCCCTCTCCCTTCACAAAACAGAAACTACAGAGATTATCACATCCCTCATGAATCCAACTCACTGTGAGTGAGCTTTTCCTCAAAAGCTCGGACCCCATCTCTTCCCTCCATCGTTCTTACATGTGAAGAAAAACCCATTTCCTAAAACTCTCCATACAAACAAACACTTCACACGCAAATTTGCAACCAAGAACCCATTCCCTAAAACTCTCCAAACAACAAACAAACAAACAAACACTTCACACACAAGTTTGCAACAAGAACCAAAACCCAAAAACCCTTCTTCCATCACACCCCTACTATTACAACAACATCATCATCATCACATCATACAAAACATTTCACATCATCACACAAACAAGAAGGGAAAAACCCCTATTGGAAAACACACTCTCCCCAAGAATTTCCAAATACTTCAAAATCAATAAGAGAGAGAGAGAGAGAGAGAGAGAGAGAGCATGCAAAAACCTTGATGGGTGATGGGAGCATGAAGCCCAAAACATCATGAAGGAGGAGAAGAAGAAAGCTACTAATAGTCTCATGAAGACTAATGGGTTTGAAGCAAAAGACCACAATCTTAGTCAATTTTGTAAGGTAGAGAAAATAGGGAACTATGATGTAGTTTTCATTTGGTCCCACAATTTGAGGAATGGTTCATGTAGTTTTTTCATTTGGTTTCACATTTGGAGGAATATTGTTTACTATAGGGGTTGCTTTTTATTCTTCTAATTTGTAGCACAAGTGGTGACTAGATGTGAGAAAGTGGGGGAGAGAGTAGGAGGGCTACCTACTTATCAAAAGACTTTGTGTGATGGATGTGGTTAAAATTTGATATTAGAAGTGTAAATTGGGCAAAGAGTTTAGATCTAGAAAAAGAACTTTTAGCTTCTACTTATTTGCACACCTTTGTGTATCAAAGCAAGTAGCTAGCATGTAGAGGTGTTCAATTTTGAGGCTTCCAACAATGAATTATGTTGTGCAATTGAACAACATGTGATATTTGCAAGTAGATTTTTAAAAAGTAAAGTAATAATTTTTAGTTTTAAGCATCTTATTTGTAAGCACCTTGCAAGGGATTTCAACCCTAGTCACAAGGAACTTGCTCATTATAACATAAACTCTTGTAGTGGTTGATGAAGTTAGAATTATAACACACATGAACGAAAATAAAATGATTGTGACCCACAAAAAAATATGTATAATTTCATTTTTTAATCTAGTTGATAGCACACATCCATTAGCCATTTTTATAAAATAAATAAAGATAAAACAAAAACCAAGCCTAATACAAATGCAATCAAAATGTAAACGTAATACACAAAAGGTTAGTTACTTACTACTTGTGACAATAATGTTGTAACTTGTAAGAAGTTATCTTGCCATGTGTGTATTACACTAGAAATAACTTCCATGCGACACCAACATCAATTTGCAACTAACTCGACAACAACATAATAAACAACTATAACTTGCTACATACAAAAATCAACTTTTGATCAAAGTTGTCATAGTTTGGATCAAAATTGAGTAATTACACAATCAATGATGGTTAAAGGATCAACATAATATATTGTATGGGATTGTCCCATAATTTAGAAAATTAACATTTAATGTCATTGTTCAAGTTGATTACCTAATTTTGAGTAATTATATGAAATGTGTTTGTAACCATGTTCATGAAATGACAAAAGTTCTTAACGTAGAATAAGGTGTATGAATCATTGTACATTTTAAAATTTTGTTTAGTAGATTTAATAGTTACAATGTAGTCATCAACAAATACATCTATGATGTGCGCAAACTTCATCAAAACATTGATAGACTTAAGCATGGATAAAATACATGAAAGCCCAAGATTGCATTTATCATGGGCACAAAAACAATCAAATCTACAAGATTTCTTAAACCAAAATGAGAACAAGGGTAAGCTTATATTCAAAT
>Ga0209611_10006701_pt1 | contig 18735 bp, 13 predicted proteins | sample S1TSphgellanicum_3_FD_187693 | JGI IMG/M metagenome (GOLD analysis project Ga0209611, IMG submission 187693) | Host-associated microbial communities from peat moss isolated from Minnesota, USA - S1T2_Fc - Sphagnum magellanicum MG (SPAdes) (version 2) | ecosystem: Host-associated > Plants > Peat... | reverse complement strand
TTTCCCCAAAAAAAAAAAAAGAAGAAGAAAAAATGAAAAATGTGCATAGGTGAGGAAAACTTAGTTAACATGCTACAAACCAACAAACAAATACTTAAACATAAATGAACACAACAATTCAATGCTCTTTGTAAGGCTTTTAAAGATGAAGGATATCATCTATGAAAGGCTCCCCTTTATTAGGCTGCAGAGTTACAAAGTTACTGTTCTTGTGTCCAAACTTCAATTGTAACAGCATTGGCATTCCCATCTCTCTTCTCTACATGAGTGTTGATGCTCATGAGAGTTATTTACATTAGTGTTGAGTACGAGCCAATTCTGAAATGCAGAAAGTATCAGCTCGAACATTGGCAGCACTGAAGTGCTTGGATTTCTCCATATTACATGAGAATCTTGGCAGCCACTTTACCCAGTCAAAGAGTTGGATGAAATTCTGCATCGGAGGGATCATGTGGTGATAGTGCTGTGAATCCACCCAACGAACGAACATCACAGCTTCTTCTGAGGCTTGAATGCCCCACCTCTTTGTGAGCTACAGAAACAATTTAGAGTCATATTACACCAATTAGGTAGAGTTATTCTTTGCCTCCTGCAGTTTTTCCTGTTATGGTCTCTTGTTGTTGGGCATGAAATCTCATCAAAGATCATGTCACAAACTCTGTTCAGTTTGACTCAAAAGGAAGCTTTAGGGATTCTCAGAATTTTTAATGATATGTATTCAGTACAAACTATGAGGCAGACAGAACTAGTTACTATGTTTCACAGAGATAGCTAGCACTCAGAAACAAATTCATTGGGTTCATCGGTCACAGAAGGTGGGTCATAAATTTGAAGAATAGCTCCGTCATGTGGTCCATTAAGAATAGATCACATGATTATTTTACTTCTATTTGTGAAAGGTTTCTGGTTACGCAAGCACCAGGACCTGTAATTATTGGCACATTATCAAAGAGACAAACACCACAGGCACTGATCAACCACCCTGAATATGGTGGTGAGTTTACTTAAATTGGCTTTTGAACTGCTAAATATGTGCTCAACTCACAGAGAAGCTTGAAACTACATAGTTTCATTTTGCAGAGGGGTTAAGCTTGTTTCGGGCAAAATATTGCTGAATTTAGTGCTTGTAAAAAACAATATCTTTAGGTTTTTTCAATTAGTTTGTTGAAATTATTTCATAAACCTGTGTAAGCTTTATGTGCAAGAAGGGGAGCTTATTCCATGTCCCAAGTATTGTCTCTGTGGAGGTTGGTATGATTGCAGCATTTGGCATGTTTGTCAGTCATCGATTTTGTTAACTTACTAGCTTCAGGTGCTAACTTATCTATATAATACTTAGGCTTTGCGGTGCTATGCACTATGAATGACGATTTTCTTCCTTATTAAGTTCCCATATAATTATCAATAATTCATCATTATTTATGTCAATGTCGAATTTAATCTCAATTAATATAAATATCATGGACATGAAAAGGCATATGCTAATTTTTTTTTTGATATCCATGTTGGTGGGTAAGGGTGAAATAGTTATAAGGATAAGAGAGTGTTATTAAGAAAAGAAAGAGGTCACTCGAATTAAATTGAGTTTGACCATTCTTTGATTTTGGGCAAGGCGATTGCTAATGATACCATCCAAGCCTGCTTATGCCCATCATCTCCTTCAATGCTGACAGTTAGCCACAGTCCAGTTCACTTGAATCAAGTGTTTTGTGTTTTTGAAGCTTTGTAAGTTTTGTAGAGGTAACTTGCACTGGATCTTATTGACATCTACTTTAGAGAACTCCATAAAGAAGATGGCTTTCCTTCAAATACAGTTTGGAGTTAGCCTATTTCTCTTCAGCTCCATGTACATGTATATTTCCAATCACTCAGGTCATAGAACTAGGCATGAAGATATATCCCTGATCATGACATCAGTGATACCAACTTCTGCAAGATGGAAGAGAAGTAGCAGTTATGTAATGCTGCATCTTGTGTATGCAAATAAGCTCACCTAAAAGATGGGTTTACCACTTGATGAAGAGAAAAAATCTCCACCTTGCTGGCATCAGAGATATTAATGGTTACAAATCCTCAAGCAACCCTCCAGCCACTTTCCAAGACCTACAGCCTACCATAAAATTGACCTGCATGCCGTGTGAGTCTCAAGCCTACGTCTCATAAACCCTAAACTGGCCTGTGACCAGGGGGCAAAACTTTCCGAGACCTACAGCCTACTATAAAAATTGAGTCCCACCACATGCCATCTGAGTCTTGAACCTACTTCTCTTAAACCCTAATCTGGTCGGGGAGTAAACCAGTCTATAGACATGGACAAGGGATGTAAATGGAATTTGGTGTTTCTACAGAACTACCCACGTGGATCGTAAGGGAGTGGCTCATTGCTCAGTAAGGGAAGGTCACCACCCACCAGTTCCCAAATTTTAACAACACCATCATCACCTGCTGATGCTAGCAGTCTTGGTTCCTGACACCATGAAGCACATAATCAAAACTTTGACATCATAGGTAATTTTTGTCAACAGATATGACAAAATCTGTTGATATGTTGGCTTTTCTTCTAGCTACTATGAGAGCAAACAATCAAAGCTAACATGTTGATGAAATGTCACAGAAGGACAACAGATAAAGCAGGGTTTTGATTCATAGATGCTTGAGGGATGCCAAAGGTGGAAAATGGCACACACCTTAGGGTGCCACCGCACACAATTGACATCAGTACTATGAGCCTTCTCCTGCTTCAGTACCATCTCATATGATAACCCCTCCCCCTGTCAGAGAAATATAAAAGCCAATAGCATTTGAATTACCCTCTTACTGTTCAATAAATGCAGTTCCAATGACAAATATAGTCCAATGATTACCACAAAGGAATGAATTGATTGTACATCAACATACAAAGAGTCATTCCCTGATAATTTTCATGAACATGTGCACCCAGACATAATTAAGGCAGGTACACACATGGGTGAATGTAGCAGCAAGAGTTACCGGAAGAGTGGAGACATTGTCCCTAAGTTCATCAAATACACGTATGCAATCATCTCCTGCTCCACTGGCAATCAGGCCATTCACCCTTCAACCCCACATACTTACAGATTCAGAATATCCCAATCATTTGAAATCTCCAGCACTTTGTTTCTGTTGCTCTGGATCTACTGCAAAGTTATGGCAGCATTAAGTTTCATGATATTCTTCCACAGTTCATTGCAGGTCTTGCATGACTGTTTACTAGCCTCCCAGTTTCCTGTATATAACAAAGGGGGTCATATCACATTCAGTTCACACAAGTAGAGGGATGATCTTGTTAACCTTGACCAGTGAACAGAAAATATTGTGCGGTCATGGTATCCAGAAATGGTGGTCAGATGCTTCCTGCAGATGTAAGCAAAGCCCTTCAAGTGAGCATACTCCAGACAATGAATACATACCATACAGTTAACACTGAAAACTAATAATCCTCACACGTATCAAGAAATTTCCATACTCATGATTAAGTAATCCAGCACAAGGTGAAAAACTTTTCCTTGCAGTCAAAGAAAGACTTCCAGATCAGGACTGAAGAACCAGGAAGAAGAGAAACCCAAAGGGGTAGAACTTGAACAAAGAACAATGAAACCAAACCAAACACTATATTAATCAAAGCTTTCATACAAGCTTCCATAAGAGTATTTAGATCTACAAGGTTGATCTTAGTATATAGAGTTGAAAATCAACAACTGCAGCAAAAGCAGAGAAGTTTTATCAACCTCCAATCTTGAAAGCTTCAGGAGTTTTATCAACATCCACTGCAGAGTCTTTGAATGAGAATTCAACTACTACCAGGAGGAACATAAGACTTTCTGAGCTTTGGCACCCACAGATCACTGACAACAGGTAGTATAGCTTTGTAGAAAGAACTGAGACACCTAGAAACATCTATGTGAGAAGTCGAACTGGCTGCACAAATAAATCTTGGTTTAATCAGGTTTTTATGGAACTTCCAAATGGCACAAAGAAAAGAAAGAAGTTGGTCACACTTTTTCACTATTAAAATTATGACCTTATCAAAAGAATCATGAAGTTTAAGGATTTCTGACTCTGCAAGGTTTGAAATCTCATATGTACCTACTGGAGAATCAAGCTTTAGAGGAAACCTGACTTCAAGCTACATCTTCACACCATAACCCTTTGTTCTAACATACCCAAGACAGCAATAGACCCTCACAATCAAGCAAGAAGTGAGAGGTCAAACCAAGGGGCGACACCGTCGGCACTCGTACTGACACAATCAGCACTAGTATCCCACACCATTAATGTCAAGTCATCACTGCAACCAAGAAATGACATGATGTCAAATGCAAGCAAAAAAAAAGCAAACAAAGCTGCTGAGAACAAATGAAAAACTCTGGAAATTAAGAAATAAATACAACTTTTAAGAAGAAATAGTAAAAGTGACACACCTACATGACACCATGCGATCGCCTGTGGCATTAAACGAAATGCCCCAAACTGTTGATGTGTGACCCCTGGCAGACCAAATAACAGCATGCCAATCCTTAGTCAAAATAAGCAAATTTGAGCATTGTCTCTATAATGTCCACAGGATCTTCTCATCCAATTAACACAAAAAGAAACATGCATCTATTCCATTTTCCACACACTAGAGGCAGAAGTCCTTGAAACAATTCTTTCTTCTCTCTCAAACAGCAAAGCTGACTGACAGACCGGCCAGGAGCTGCCAGAGTTTGGACGCATCGCCAGTCATCACCATCAACATCCTCTGCCCATACCTGCAAAGCCATGCCAAATTCTTTAAACCAAAACATCTCCACCCTTGCTAGTCAGAATGTGCTAGCCCCTACAATTTCTGACAAGGATAGTTTATGATTTGCGCACAGGCTTGAAACTGTAAATGGATTCAAACCCAAAAGGTCAAAAATGATCACTTTAAAATCAACTAGAGATGGAAGCATGAAGGGGTTCTGAACCATCACCAACCTTAATTGAGTTGTCATAGCTTGCTGATACCAGAATGTCACGAGAGGGATGCCAGGTCACCATCTTCACATCCTGGGAATGACCATTGAGCACTGAGACACACTCAAACTCATGGCCTGGCAACACCTCCCATATCCACACAGATTTATCCCGACTGCATGAGGCCAGAAGTGAACCTGATGAATTCCATGCCACACTCTTCACCTCATTCTCATGACCCTACCAAAAACACAGAATCATTCAATTTTGGCAATTTCACTTTCCCAAGCAATTTGCATATGTATAAGATTGCAGAGAGAAACTCCACCAAACTCCACCAACATAACTGTTGCATTGCTTCAGGCCAAACCACAACAAAAAAATAAAATAAATCATGAATGAGTATGGTCATAAGCTCAAGATTGACACTCATGAAATACAAACCATCACCTTCATCATAATTATTACCATTACTCCCTACTGACTTCATCAGCTGCTCGCAGTCTCAATTTGATATACCACTTCCTTTGATGGAAAAGATTTCACAGAGGCGTTTAACAGCAACTTACTTCATTAAGGTCACCTCTTGAAAACATTAACAAAAAAAAAAAAAAAAATTACCTCAAATGATGCAATAAATGAAATTTCTGTGCCAATTTTCTCATACATTCCGAGAGTGGCATCAAAACTGGCTGTTGCAAGCAGCTTCCCTGTGGGACACCATTCACATTGCCTTACTGTGCGAGTATGCGCTGAATCTAGAACTGCCTATGCAATCACCATGTCCACCCACATAATCAATTATGTTACGGCCACTCCAGAAACATATAAATCTCTTAGCCCACATCTAAACCCTAAATCCTAAACCCTAAAAAGAACTCCTGGGGCAAATGGGTGCAATACATAGATGGAAGCGAGACACACTACAAAGGAACAAGCAACCAAGCGCAAACTCTGAGAAAGGAAAACGACGAGGGAGAAGAGACAGACCTTACAAACCCAAGTGGCAGAGGAAGGAGAAGCTCCTGGTGAATGCTCCCAAATCCGGACAGTTTTATCCCCACTACAGGATGCAAGCACAGATGGACCACCTCCAGGCCTCCATGCCACACTCCACACCCTGCCCCGGTAGTGGTAGTTCCACAAAAGCCAATTGGTCAGATTCCCAACGATCTCATGCTCTTTCCCTTCACAGCTCTCTCTCTCTCTCTCTCTCTCTCTCTCTCTCCACACACACAACACCATGAAATCAAAACCATGTCAATGAGAAAAGCAGGATACCTGTCGTCATGGCCTGCGAGCTCCTGCACCAAACGGAGCGACATCCCCGGCGGACTGTGGTTCTTGGTGCCCACGGTATGCATCGCTTCACCCATTTCTACCTCCATTTCTGCGCTCCTCTCTCTCTCTCTCTCTCTCTCTCGATGATTATGCACTTGTGAGAGAGTAAGGGTTTGGAACTTTGGTGGGTTTTTTTAACTTTAGACATCTTACATACACAAATGCTGCCCAAAAATTGATTGTCAAATGAAACTTTGGTTTTACGCTACTATTTTGTTTCATGTAAAAGGCCCTAGGGTAGGGGCGTTCCAAAATAAGGGGCCTAGTATGAAAGCCTTAGCATGATGGAATTCCAAAATAAGGGGCCTAGGAGGAGGGCCCTAGGGTGAGAGTACAAAATAAGGGGCCTCGGATGATAGCCTTAAGGTGAAACATTCCAAAATAAGGGGCCTAGGATAAAAGCCCTACTAGGGTTAGGACATTCCAAAACAAGGGGCCTAGGATAAGGGCCTTACTGCAATAAGAGCATTTCAAAATAAGGGGCCTAGGATGAGGTCATTACTAGGGTAAAGGCATTCCAAAATAAGGGGTCTAAGATGATGTTATGGCTAATGTGAGCCTCAAGGTGAAGGCATTATAAAATAAGGGGCTTACAACAAGGCAATAGCTGACTTTGGGCAAGTTCACATTTACAAAATGTACCCCCTCTTGAGTGGGCAAGTTCACACTTACAAAATGTACTTCCTCTCGAGTTTTAGACATCTTAAAGCAAGAGGCAAATATTATTGCTAACCCAAACACGCATAGATTGCAAGGTGCTGCAAGAAAAACCTTTTGTAAAATTGACAAGATGTTCACCTATAAGTAAACATAATTTTTCTTCAACTCTTAAAAAGTAGGCATAATATATATATTTTTTTAAAGAACAATGTTCATTTGTATAAGGTGTTCTCTCATAATGATTTATGCACACATGTTCTTTTAAAAGTTGTATGTGAAGATTGAAAGAGGTCCTAAAATTTTGAACTCATATTTTCTTTCTCTAAATGTATGTGGAGAATCTAGTAGGATTTTTAGCTAAAAGCATAGTGTGTCAATGTTAAACATATGATTTTGGGGTGAGCCAAGTAGGTATGAAGATCATTTCCAACAAAAGGTTGCAAAAGGGTTTGCAATAACAAAATAGTGTTGGCTCCCATAAACAACGAAAAGAACACACTTTCATGGTTGCAAGGAGGTGCAAATTTTGTGCAAAGGAGGCACAATAGGATTTGTAGAACTTGAATAGATCTTGCAAAGTGCACATTTGGAACAAATTCAAACTAAACAAACTTTACAAAGTGAACATCTAAAGCAAATTCAAGCAAAACAAACCTAACAAATCAATAAATTAAATATCAAAACAATAGAAAGTTTGTTTTGTTATAAACAAGTGCATATTTATAACAAATTCAAATAGAATGCACATTTGAAGCAAATTCAAACAGAGTGGACACAAATGTTCTACCAAGTCATTTTGTGAATTGCAATGTGTTAAAAAATTTCAAGCTTTTCAATGCCCTTCACATAGGTCTAAAACATCAATCCTCATTTAAATCATTCTCAAAAAAAATTTAATCAAACAATGGTTCAAGATTGTTATTCCTCTTGTTTTCAATTATCATCATGTGAAGAATCATACATACCAACATAATTTTGTAAGTTGCATCCATTTGCCATAGTTTACAAGGGTTTTAAATGATGGCAAAATGAACTACAAGACTTTAAAACAACTCTTCACATCATTGTTCACTATCTTTGCAAAGTGCTACCCTTTTGCAACTTGAGGTCTATAGACGATTTGAACAAAGCAAGACCATTGAAAGTAAATGTCATCCATGAAGAGATAGTATTGAGGTAGGTTATCCCATTCACCACAAAATTAACATCACTTGCCACTCCACTCGAAAATTTGCAAATCATGGGTGATTGGTATAGAACATTAATGTCATTGTTCCCCAAAAAAATGTGTGCCAAATACAAAGATTGGTGTACAATTGCTTTCAATATGATTGATATCTCTCCATCTTTCTTTCGGAATTGACCTTACAATTGATGGGGTGGTTCTTCCATTGATAATTCATGCAATCCAAGTTCTCAAAGATTCCTAGGAATGGCTTACTTGCATTGAAGAAGAGTTGTTTTTCAATGCTTGCTCTTGTGGGTTCTCTTAAGTACATGGCCAAAAAATGGCTATTATTGGTTGAATAAAGCCGTTTGAAGCATTCCATAGTTATGTTCTTGCCAAGTTTACAATATTCATCTATTGAATATGCCCCTATTACATACACAACTTGTTGAAAGGTAGTTGTGCACTTTTGAATTGAAAACAATCCAAGTTTGTCTATACAACCAAGGTGTTACATGAAAAATTCATCATACTTATAAACCCTATTCAAAAATTCTCCCAAAAAGGTCTATGAATCATCTTTTAATGCGTCTTGAATAATCCCTCACCAACATAGGAGAGAGTGCAACATAATCCTTGAAAATCCCACCATGGTTTTTGTCCCAATTGTGTGGCAAATTTGGCAATTGCCTAGGCATAGAACCTTCATGTTGGCTTTAGATTTTCTTTGCATTAAACCAAAGTGCCTTCACAACTCTAGCAAGGAACAACTATTTGCCATCATTGTCCTTGATGTAGTCTTATAGTTACATTTGCAGTCACTGCTTCCATGGGAACACCATCAGGGTTCAGCCTTTTTTTTAACTGCGAAAAATGAAAAAACATGACTTATACAAACACTCAAAAAAAACATTGAAAATAAAGAGAGACAAAAATGTGCACTAGCATTTCTATGTGCAAGTGAATGTACATGTGCATGCAAACACAATAGTCTCTATGTGTATTGCATCTCTATGTTTTCACACCTACTAGCGTGGCTTGTGCCGTTGGCCCAAGTGTGAACCCATTACAAAATAGGGAAACTCAACATGTGAACAGTGTATCAATTTTTTTGGACAGCCAAATATGAAAGGAAATCATGGTTGAATTGAATGGTAAGCCTTCAAGTGTGACCTCGTCCTCAACTGATTTTTCCTTCCAAAACTTGGTTTTTTGAATTTTATTTGAATTTTCAGCACAGAAATCACTTTAAAATCAATATCTCCCACAGTCTGAATCCAAATCTTACCGAATAAATTCCATTAAATCCTACTCATCAAGATCTTTCCAACAACACCAAAGGCACATTCCAATTCCTCTGAAATTTTCAGCTACGATTTAATTTAATTTTCAGTGAAGAATCATCCAATATTCAAGAACTTCTACACCATAACGCTATGTAACCAAGCGGATGCACCCCTCCTCCTTGAGAGCTTTCCAAAGAGACCAAGAACACCTGAAGCATCCCAGTTCGGTGGATTTCATAAGTACAAAACAAACCAAACAAACTACCTTCCTTCATACATAGATGTGAAGACAATGAAAAAAATTGGGTCCTTGTTTGTCATGTGTCATTGTGGTTTAGTTGGGGCTCAAAATCCATCCTATGTTAAATGCACTTAGGGGTCGGCATTTGGGATCCAATTTGAGGATACATGACTTGCTATATATCACATTGTTGGAGATGTTCTAAGCACAAACAACACATTAAATGGCCACCAAAGTTACTATAATATTACCAAAAAAATTCCCAGTACAAAAGAAAATTCATTATAATTTTCAAATGCAGTTCATGTATGACAAACTTGTTAAGTAGTAAATATGTAACATTTATTATCTATAGACACGGTGCTCATCAAATTTAGGAGCAATTTTTGAATGGAAGGATTCAAGTTCATAATTGATGAAGTTCTTTTTTGACACCCATAGTATCCTGCATAAATTTACAGGGCCTAACTCCATTTTCATACCCATGTGACAATGACTAAGAGTTGCTCAACCCATACTCTATTTGTGAAACCCAGCCAACATCATAGACATCCTTCCAAATGAACATTTTTTTAACAAATCATTAGGTAGTAGATATGCTTAAAGCTTGCTCCATTGGCATCCTTGTTTTTCAAATTTCGCACAACATTTTGATGCAGTACACTTCTGTCTGTATGGAAGCAGAAAGAGCGTCAAACGGAATTGCAGTAGGAGAGCAAAACAGAAAGAAGACATAACACAAACCAGCCACAAAAAGAAATTCATGGGACCCTTTCAATACCTTGCACTGACAAACACAAACAGCAAGCAGAATAGCACATGCTTGGCAGATACAAGGCAAAGCACAAACCAATAATCTGGATCCCTGTGATTGTTGAACTTGGTGTATGTCTGTGAGAACCCTCCACCATCTTGGACACATTCACATCCAAACAATTTGGCAAACAGCCTTGATAGTGTAAAAAGATTGATTGCAACATGAAGAATCTGTCACACGAGCATGCACCAAACTACTGTGCCATCACAATTGCCTTCAAAGATCAAACCATCATCTCCTGTTGTGCTTTCTCTCATAGCAAACCAGATTATCGACAGTAAATGGTCCGGTCTATCTGTGGTGGAATTGACTTGATCTCTGTTCCCAGCTCTTGCTCAATCCGGTACCTGTGCAACATACAAACATGCTTCATGTGTATCCAAGCGAAGTCGTACCAGAAGTAGTTCACTAAGCACAAATAACTTCAAGCAGAACTAACAAAGCCCACAAAATGAACAGATGAGGGAACCTCAAGATCATCCTCTCCAAGGATATTCAAAATGGGAAATAGACCATATGACAGGAACAATTCTATGGAGTATACATCTATACCCACCAGTCAAGCACAAACCAGTTAGACAGAATATGCCTTGCAATAGGAGGTGCCCAGAGCTACTAAAGAGATAACAAGACAAGTAAGAAAAATTACAGGTTGAAACGGTCCTCAAAAGTGATCAGATTCACTGCAAGGCCAAGATGACCAAACCTTCCAGAACGCCCCACCTGTGAAAAATCAAAAACAAATTGCAAGTAAGGAACAAACAATTTTTGCTCTATCACTGCAATTGTAAGAATAACTTGTGCTTTAGCCCTGTACTAACCCTATTACCAACAAGTTGGATTAAATCTCTAATTTATGTTTCAACCAGCATCAAGCCAATAGCATAAGTGGTTAGGACTGACGGCCTCCATGAAAGTGGTTGCAGATTAAATTCTTACCACAAGCCCATGTTAAATGTACCTACTACACCCAGCTCAACTGGTCACTGAAAACCATGCAGATATACAGGGGTCGAACCCTGGGGGATGCAGTTAGGAAACTCAGTTGCCTGCCTTACTGCTATTTGAAAGTGACCAACTCTGAAAAGGAGGCAATAGCCCTAAATATTTGAATCATGAAAGGGTCGAGAGCCAGTGAGTTGAGATTAGTTTCAGGCCACTTATAACAGATTACTACAACAGAGTAGCCAAGTAACATACTCTGTGAAGGTATGTCTCAGAGTTCTTTGGAAAATCAAAATTGATGACCACATTCACAGCTTGAATGTCAATACCCCTTGTAAACAGATCTGCAACCAACAAATGCACACATCTTCCAGGTTTGAGAAGAATTCTGTAGAGTGGACAGTCCTACACCCTAAATCTTGATCCAGCAAGACACCACCATAAATTATGTATAGAGTTTTCAGATGCAGAATTGAACTTCTGAATGCACAAAGTATCTCCTACTTGGGTCAGATGGACAGCCCAAAGGTGAGAAAATGCACATACAGCTTGGCAACTTAACATCTGCACAAATATTGTCAAACTCTAAAGCAAGGTCCAGGATGGCTAAATGTCCATGTGCTTTGGTCAAATTCAGGATCTGATAAGAGAAGGAATGCTGCTAACCAATCTGTCTTCATGCATGACCAAAAATTACTTGAGAAGCGACAGGGAAATCAACAGAATTGGGAGAAACCTGAAGAGACAAGATTTCGACAGGCTCCATTTCTGAAGTCATGAAATACTCTGTTCCGATGTGACTGCAGCATCTTTGCATGGATGTAGAAACATGAGTACCCAAGCTCAGTGATCTTCTTTGCTAGCAGCTCTACTCGGTTGACTGAATTGCAGAAGATGATGGACTGGTTGATTTGTAACTGTCAAGACACCGGTCCCTTTCCACATCAAACTTCAACTCTTCTGGGATTACTCTAGAATAAGACTTGAATAAAATCCTAGGTGAGTCCATCAAGAAGAACAGGAAGGTTGCAAGTTATTACACAACATGCTATTTGAACCAAAACTGTCCTGAAAAGACTACAAAAACTAGTTCTAATGATTGTCATACCTTTGAAAACAAGGTATTAAGGCAATGGACCTTCTGTCTTTCTTCCACAAATGCATAATACTGGGTGACTCCTTTCAGTGTCAACTCATCCATGAGATTGATAACATAGGGCTTCCGCAAAAACTTGTCCTTGAATGACTTCACTGTGACTGGAAATGTAGCTGAGTAGAGTAGAATTTGTCGATTTTGAGGCAAATAACCAATGAGTTGCTCCACCAGTGGTTGGAACTCTGGGGATAAAAGTTTGTCAGCCTGCAGCCAACAAAAACCCCTCACAGATAAGTACAACTAAGTTCAATGGCCATTTGCAATTCATGCACCAACTGATCAATGGTCAGCAAACACAACACAGGCTTCACCACCATGAATGGAAACAGAGAACTTTGAACCAGAGCTTGAGCTAATGGAGTAGCTCTGACCTCATCCATCACCAGCATGGAGCACTCACGGAGATTGCAGACCCCCTTGTTGGCTAGGTCAAGAACACGACCAGGAGTTCCCACAAGCAGGTGAACTGGTTGGTATAACCGCATTATGTCATCGCGCAGGCTGGTGCCACCAGTGGTGACCATGATCTGAATATTCAAATGCTTTGCCAACTCCTTGCATACCTGTGATGTTTGCAGTGCAAGCTCCCTTGTTGGCACTAGCAAAAGGACTATACACCACAAAAGAGTATGGACACAATCAGTGCTTTCTCAAGCTAGGAACCAAACTGCTTCTCAGCCATTTATCAAAAGATGTAAATGCAGAAGAAACTGCAATAATGATCCATCAGATGAAACCTCGTAATTTGTGGACAAGCACAAGTACCTTGTATCGCATTCTTAGTCTGGTCAATCTTCTCAATCGCTGGAATACTGAAGGCTGCAGTCTTTCCAGTTCCATTCTTTGCACGTGCAAGTATGTCACTGCCTGTCAAAGCAATGGGTATACTCTCCTCCTGTATTGGAGATGGTCTTTCAAAGCCCTTCTCATATATGCCCATCAAGAGCTCCCGCTTCAAGAAGTAGTCCTCAAACTCATTCCCCTTTGTAGCTGTAACATCCTGTGCAGTGACCACAGATCATGAAAATTAATCCAGAGACTTGACAATCAAACATATGTGCAACAAGAATTCACACCACAACAACCTCATATCTGCCCTTAATACAAACTACTTCATGCAAAACATGCCCAAAGAAAAACAGCATCCTGATCTAACCACAGAACTGGGATTTCACAACAGGATTCCTGATCATGAGGAGAGAAGTGGGAGGTTGTTTTAGGACAAGTATGCTTCAGCTCCCTGTTGATTACCTCAGTCTTAAATCGGGTGTCTGCCAGTGGTAATTTGAGTTGAGCTTTCCAATCTTGAGAGCTGCATCACAGATATGTAATCAGCAAACCAGAGGGTTTCTCATTACACTACAAAGACATTTGCTCAAGAAGCAAGGAACAAGAAAGTCAGTACATCAAATTTGAGCAATGCACACCAATTGTGTGCCATAGGCATCATTAGAACAACACCCTGTTGAGCTCCAGACATCTTTATTCCATACAAACAAAGTACCAGTGTCAATGAACGAAATGTGAGAGATCTATGTACACAAAAAACAGAAGAAAGGATCAAGGCACAATAACAGACAATTACCCACAGCCAGCTTCAACTGATACTGACATAGGGCTTGTACAGATACTGACACAGGGCCTGTACTCCAAAACCCTAAGTGTGAGAATAAACTAAAACAGATTCGGATGGAGACACTGCCAAATCTACAAGAGTCAAAGCAAGAGATTCAATGTCCGAGATGAGGCCGAACAAATGCAGAATAGCATACAGATACTGACACCGAGCTTGTACTACAGTCAACAGATAAAAATCACCAAGACAAAGCAAACAAAACTCTGTAAAGAGAGACAGCTTGGTGAATTGCATGCAAAGAGCAGCCAGAACCTAAGGAAATGACACAAATGAGTAATGAGCCTGTTGCAAGGCACAAGAAAAGAAACAGAGAGCGACAATCGCAATAGAGAAGATGGTCGAGATGGAATCACCACGAAAAAATGACTGCGGTAGACCGTCAAATGTTTGCCCTAACCCTCGGAAATAAGAGTACAAGAGATAGAAACAGAGGAACAAGAAATGGCAGAGAGAGAGAGAGAGACGCACTTGTTGCGAGTGACATTGGACAGCGCGGCTTTGTCTTGCGGGGCAGGACCAGGCCCACCTCTGGACGCAGCCATGTTGCTTTGCTCTCAGATCCTCCCGCTCCTCGATTGATTGTTTCTCCACACGTTCTCTCTCGCTGCTTCTTGCTACTCCCTCTCCCGTTTCTTGCAACGCTTCCAGTAGTTCTTACGAGGTGATTACAAGCCTCAAAAATCCCTCGTCGCCCCCGCCATCGCCACGAGGCATGCTTGCAACACGCAAGGAAAACACACTCACTCGCTCACTCTGCCCCAACTCTTGGCCTCCTCCCAACGACCGCGCGGCTACCGCGTAGGCCCTCGTTCAAACTACCGCGCGGTGACTACCTGGTAGGTATGCGGTCACCAGCGTTGAACTTCCCGACCTGTGTGCACCGTCATGCAAAAAAAGGAATTGCACTTCTTTTTCCTTTTGCAATAATCTGTTCTCTTTCTCACCCGTCACGTTTCTAGTGCCGACTTTCTAAAATGTTTCAAGTAAATTGTGTTTTAAGTAAAGGGATTCAAGGCTTTTCAGATGAGCAAATATCAGCAAACTTGGCCAATTCTTAGCTTTGGCTCATCAAAAATATGTTTCACATTTTTACAGGTCTTCTTGAAGGGCCCTTTAAGATCTTTTTTAATATTATCACTTGGGCCAATCAGAATAAATGGCTAATCAAAAACAGTCAATTTGCTTGATTGTTTTACACACATCTCTCCAAGATTTCACATTAGAATTTGAAGGGAGGAAAGGGAAAATTTACAACTTCAAACACCCAATCACAACACCTCCAAAACACCTGCCACCCAAAAATTCTGGTGACAATGTTTCGTTGGAACTGGTTTATGTAAAACTCCTATTCCATCCTAACATGGGAACAATTGTAGACTCGTCTGACTATCAACAATATCTATATAATGTAACTGAATCATGTGAAGTTCAAAACCATGGAAGGTCAAACACCCTTTATAGAATCCAGAAAACCTTTGAATGATCATCAATCCATCAGGACCAACTTCTCTCAGCTGGATCAGTTGCAACCCCAGGCCTCTGTAACAACACTAGCATTGGATCACTGAACAACCTCAAGCTTAAAACCTTAGAGAACTGTCAACTGGAACAGGAGACCTGAGACATTTCCTCCACGTGGTGGCCAGATTTTTACTCTTGCCCAACAATTCTGCAATTCTCCTCCAGTGTACAACAGCTGTGCAAGTTGATTTCCTCACAATGCCAACAATTTGTTCAGGTGACTTGGAAGTGCTGCAAATTCTTGACTTGTCTTTTGCATGATTTCCAGTTGCTCCATAAACCCTGGAAGTACAAGCTTCTACAAACCAGTGGCATGCCTCTTCAGTTGGCAAATGCAACTGGAAATGCTTGGAGGCTTTCACAACACAACCACCTAAAGTAAGACGTTGCAACTGTTCTACTTTAGTCCTTCATGGACTCAGGAAGGGTTTCAAGCTTTATGAACACCTCCGAAAAATTAACAGAACCAGTTGCAGTGACTTGCTGAAAGACATGTCAGGTAGTCTCATGTCAGACTCAAATCCAGTTCCAAAATGTATAGAAGTTCCCCTACAGCACGAGGTAGTCTCATCGGTCCAGCACATCTGCTTAAGTCAAGCAATTGCAAGTGGACATCATAAGCCTAGGTGACAGTAGTAATGCCGAGTTTGATTGCTGCAAAGGAGGTCATCTCAACTCATGTTTTCCAGATTTTCCATCACATGTCAATTCACATCAGACATTCTGAGACTGTAATATTGATAAGTACAATGCCACATGCTCTAGAGATAGAAGGTGTAGATACTGCAAACAAAGCACCCACCCACCAGTGCCCCTACTCTGAGTCTTCTAGCTGACCATTGCATGTGTCTGCCAACAGCCTCCCCACATAAAACCCAGACACAGTTCAAGTTAGAAGCTTGCAATGGGACAAGGGCCTCGCAGGCATGCAAAACCCTTCACAGCACAGAGAATCTGTCCCATATCATTGTGCTACACCATCGTGTAACAACATTTACCTCCCAGAGAACAGGCCACTTGCAGCAGCATCCAGCAATAAGTTCCATCAACACCTTCTCCTGTACCAACTCAGCTTATCAGCAGTAAATGGCACGATCTATCTGTGGTGGAATTGACTTGATCTCAGTGCCAAGCTCTTGCTCAATTCGGTATCTGTGAACCATACCAGTGTGCTTATTAAGTACTGATGATAGCAGAAATATTTACAACTGATCAAAACTTTAGAAGAGGACCAACCAAGCCTGCAAAAGCAGGTGATAGGAGCATCTCAAAACTCATCAATTCCTTACATATCCTATGACTCAAAATCCATGCACTTATAAACACCACTACACAAGATTCCTGATTGGTTAAGCATTGCACAAGAGAACCTTTCAGCTAGGGCAACAGATTCCATGCTATGATAGGTAACCTGAGCTATTAAAGACCTTCAACTCATCAAGACAGGTTAGAGAAAATACAGGTTAAAACGGTCTTCATAAGTGATCAGATTCACTGCCAGTCCAAGATGGCCAAACCTTCCAGATCGCCCCACCTGTAACCCTTGTAAGAAAGAATCAGGCATAAGAACCAACACAAGACTCTGCTCTCAGAACCTTCAAAAACAGGTTAAGGACATTGTCTGATCAACCTGAATAAAAAAAAGAGCATCAGCAAAAGGTTCCAAAGGATTTCTAATTCACTTTGAGATGTTAGTGCAATTCCAAAGCACTCAGGGAACATACTCTGTGAAGATACGTCTCTGAGTTTTTTGGGAAGTCAAAATTGATGACCACATTCACAGCCTGAATGTCAATGCCCCTTGTAAACAGATCTGCAATCCATATAAAGAATCTTCTATCATTAGAGTAGATTGCACTATGGTAACACACTGAAAATTGACAATTATGACCAACACCATTTCCATGAACTTTGGATTGAGTTTGCTGTGCCACCATTTACTTTTGATGCAACTCTTACTGAGACCGTTGAATGCCAAATGAAAAGTCTATAGCAAGCTTCTGGACAATTTTCCTAACATAGAAACAGAGGTCAAACACAAATACAACTGGCCAACTCCAAGTCCCCAGAAAGAAAGATAAAGCCTATTAGCCACAACATATCAGTCTTGGGCATTCAAGACTGATGCCAAATGTGTAAAACATGGACATGTGCACATCTGAGTCCACACAAGGACTGAAACAATTTGATGATCAGAACTGAGATTGTTGACCTGACCTCACTCATCTCACATGGAAAAGCAGTAGATAAAACATTATCAAAGGATAAGTTGGGGTGTTGCAGTCACCTAAGACAAAGAGCAGATCTGCAATTATGCATGCAGACAATATTGAACACCTGAGGGAAATCACTGACAGAAAAATCTAATGGATACCTGAGCAGACAAGGTTTCGACAGGCTCCATTTCTGAAGTCATGGAATACTCTGTTCCGATGTGACTGCAACATCTTTGCATGGATGTAGAAACATGAGTACCCAACCTCAGTGATCTTCTTTGCTAGTAGCTCAACACGGTTGACTGAATTGCAGAAGATAATGGACTGGTTGATTTGCAGCTGTTAACATACCCCACCCTGTGCATGTCAAGCTCAAAGTACTCTTCTGGAATCCCAGAGTAGACTTCCAGTAGACTCTGGATTGAGCCTAGAAGAAGAGGACAGATAACCATCCTAAGCATAAGCAGCAAATCATTTGCACCACATTCAGCATTAAAAGGCCATGACAAATATCATACCTTTGAAAACAGAGTGTTCAGACAATGGACCTTCTGTCTTTCTTCCACAAATGCATAGTATTGGGTGATTCCTTTCAGTGTCAGCTCGTCCATGAGGTTGATGACATATGGTTTCCGCAAAAACCTGTCCTTGAATGACTTCACTGTAACTGGAAAGGTAGCTGAGTAAAGCAGTATTTGCCGATTTTTAGGCAGGTACCCAATGAGTTGCTCCACGAGTGGCTGGAACTCTGGTGACAAAAGCTTATCAGCCTGCATTCAAAAAACCATG
>Ga0209611_10006699_pt1 | contig 18741 bp, 6 predicted proteins | sample S1TSphgellanicum_3_FD_187693 | JGI IMG/M metagenome (GOLD analysis project Ga0209611, IMG submission 187693) | Host-associated microbial communities from peat moss isolated from Minnesota, USA - S1T2_Fc - Sphagnum magellanicum MG (SPAdes) (version 2) | ecosystem: Host-associated > Plants > Peat... | reverse complement strand
TTGAAAAGGAGTTTCATCTCTACCCTTTTGCATTTCACCACCTTCTTCGACTACAACGACATTGCCATCTTCAACTACAAGGATGTTGCCATCTTCAACCATCACCATTGTAGCACAACATTGAAAAGGAGTTTCATCTCTACCCTTTTGCATTTCACCACCTTCTTCGACTACAACGACGACATTGCCATCTTCAACTACAACAACAACATTGCCATCACCACATGTTCTCTCTTCACATCTAGAAGCTATAGAAGCTAGATTGATTGGAATAGGTTACCTAAAAGCTTTTACATCTAATGAAAAAACCCAAGCTTAATGCACTTGGAGAAAATTTGTAGTGTATGTGGAGGGCACAATATATCCATCACTTTCCCTCCTAGAAATCAAGAGGGATATTATGCCTACTCCTCAAAGATAGGAAGGAAATTATGTCTAATTGTATGTGTAAGAACTCTCTCATTGTTGAGGAGTAGGCATAAGAACCCATGCATTCATACGCCTTGTGATCTACAAAGGTTTTGGTTCATGATAAATTTTGCCTTATGTTTTATGATAGGTAAAGCCTATGAGTGGGGGACAATGCCAAAATGCAAGGGCCAAACTCGGCTATTGCCTTGTCCTAGGCACCTTATTGAAAATGCCTTCACCCTACGTTTTTACCCTACACTTTATTTCATCAAAGTCCTATATACATCCTAGAATTGTTTAACACGCCTACACATATTTGAAAGAAACCTTTAATGGATCAAAAGCCACACAAGCCACACATTGGGACAATTATCCATGTAGGCCATTTGAATTAGATTCCATAAAAATAATAACACATCCAAATTTTTATTCCTCTACCCCAATATAACAAAAAACCTATTAAAAGAAAATGAATTTCAAAATTAAACATAAAATTAGATGGCAATATTAATCAATGTAAAAACATGCCTTATGATTTAAGGTTTCACAAAAATATCAAGATTTCATTATGGAAAGACATTTCCAATGATAATTTTATATGAATTATTTAAGGCTTAGTAGCCCGTTTTAACTTTGAAGTTCATTAATTTGGTGTGAAAATAACCTTTCCAATATTTACATGGAGTAATTTCAACATTGTTTCATAACTATTTAAACATTATTTAAGTAGTCAATGGCCAATTTTTGTGTTGTCATATCAATTTGTCAATACAAATTAAAAATTCCTTATCAAGTTTCTCTAGATGCACCTTCAACTCATCAATCTATGAATGTATCTTGGCTTGAAATAATCATCGCAAGCTTGGTATGAATTCACTATATACATTTTTACAACATATCAATCTGAAAAGGATTGAAAAAAATCAAAATATATATGTCAAAATGTATGAAAATGATAATTTTATTTTTAAAGTTATATATACAATAATGATAATATTTTCATCACTTCAAAGTTATTTTTCACTTATGAACTAAGGAAAATCCTTGAACAAAAATTTGACATGACATATATTGAAAGTGATATCCATTCATACATTAGATTTTAAACAATTTGAAACATAACTAAAAAGTGATCCTAGAAATTCATGATTGTTTATAACGAGTTAGATTCAATGATGTGTGTTAATTTTAATATAATTTCAACAACCATCAAAGCTAATTACAAATTTTCTAAAACATATTTATTTTTGAATAATAATAATAAAAGGCTAAATGATCTTAATAATTCCTTATGTCATAAAAATGGGTAATTTCATGCATAATGACATCTATAGTACACTTGGTTACTATTTTATTTAATCAATTATGTTGTGCATTCCTATGTTGGTGCTTACAACTATTGTTGTCACCACACATAGACAACATAAATTAAAATACCTTAAATGTACACCATGTCCAAACATAAATAAGGAAATAATTCTTTTTAATTCTTTTTTTCCTTGTCTTACTTCACTTCATTTCAAATGTGAAATGATGTGATGACATGTTTAATCATAGGCACTAACATGTTCAAATGTTTTTGACAAAATAATTATTTGTCCAATCACCAAATCGTCATTTGCTTACATATGGAAGATGAACATGACCTCTTGGTTTGGAAAAATAAATATTGTAGGACTTATTTAAGTTTAGCAAAAAAAATTATAAAATGCCAAAAATTAAAAAAATTAAGGTCCCTTCTCACTAAATTTTTAAAAAAATATTGTTTACTAATGTCAAAATTTCATAGGATTCAAAAAGTTGTAACATGGTAGTTTTAGGGTTTTAATATGTATATTATTGCATGTACTTTAAATGATTTTAGGCTGTTGTTAAATTTTTTTTAATGTAAATAAAATTTTGCTAAAAATTCCCCAAAAAATAATGGTGTCGAAATCAATTGTTCAAAATAAAATAATTATTTAATAACGAGATGTCAAACTTGAAAGGGTAGTAGTGAAAAATAGAATGAGACGTTCAGATTGGAACCCCCAAACCTCTAAAACGAACCAAACTTCCAAGGTTTGGAGAAAATGGAAATTTTTTTAGCACACAATGGTGAAACATTCGAGTTCAACTCCTTCCACCATTGCTTCCTCTTGGTGAGCCACTTCCTTTGTTCCTTCTCCTATTATTGTAGTTGTTTTGTTATTAGGCATGTGAAGTTGGTGTCAACAAGGAAAATGAATGAAATTATGAAATTAAAAAAAAGGAAGGCATCCCTTGTGATAAAAGCTGAGGTTTTTTTCTTGATGATATTTTTTTTTCTTCTCCTTTTTTTCACACAACAAACTCTAGGGTCTAAGCCCTCATCGAGGTTTAACTTTTTTGGGAATTTTGAATCAAAACAATATATGAAAATGTGTCCTTGTCCACTAAATGCTTTCATTGGATTTTGAATGAATTCATTGGTCCCATTGAACTAGAACTAGTTAATGGATTCATTAGTAAACTAAATGAGGACTAGGGAATTACACCCACATTTTGTAATGGTGAAAATAAATACAAAATCACAAAAATCTTCAAACAATTTCATTAGTTCAAAAAGCAAACCAAGAAGCACCCCCTAGTTACAACTCCTACCAGTTGCAACTTCACAAATAAAAACACAACCAACATGCCACACAACACCATATAAAACACATATTAATTTCAAACCATGTGTTAAACAAAACTAGATCCAACTATAACATAACACCAAATTTAAACCAACCAACAAAATTAAAACAAACTCACACCACATAATGTTGAAAACAAAACTCGATCCACAAAATTTATTACAAGAAATCATGTATAAACAACTGAACTTCTAGAATTGCACAAAATTCAAGAAGTCAAACCTTTGGTGATTCAAAATATGACTCATTTGGAATAACATAGGAATATAAACTTAGAAAACAAAAAAAAATCTCAACACAAACTGTGCAAAAGAAACTTGCATCCCAAAACTTATAAAAAGTGCAACATCAAAACATGTGTTTTTGAAATCTCAAATTAACAAAAGTAATTTAAGATCACACAAATTGAGATTATATCCCATGATAAAGTGTTTTGAGCCTTGTCCACACCTGAATTGATTTGAAATAAAAATGTAAACAATTGAGTTAATCAATTTATCCATCATTAATTAGAATTTAACCAAATAATTAAATTAACCACCTAATAATTTTTTGATGCAATTTCTATATAATCCATGCCAAAATATTAGTAATGTTTGAAACACACAAATATTACAACACATCAAAATAATAATTAATGTTGGGTTAAATTTTCACCAATAAGAAAATCAAAACTTTGTGTGATTATTGAATAAATTAAGCTAGAATTTTTTTAAAAATGTTCTACCTCTAGTTATTATTTTAAACTAATAAAAAAAGTGGGATTTTGGGCCAATGATAAAAAAAACTTTAGTTGCATTATCAAGCATAAATTTTAAATGCATGGCCCTCTTTAAAACTACAATGAAAACTACATGTAAATCCACATGGATTCAAAAACTACAAGTTGTGAAGTTGGTTTTTATTCAATTACAACCTACCATAATTTATTTAGGTAGTCTAAATACAATTCTTTGACAATAAATTCAGAATTTCATCCATGAAATTAACATATTTATGTACATAGTACACCGTTTCATCCAAAATCAAATTTTGGCTAACAAAATTGATTTATAGAATGTTTTAAACCTTAGTAAATACTAATGAAGTGATGCATTAATAAGAAAATTATCAATTTTCAACACCATTTTGGTGGCATGCATGCTTTCAACATGTTATATAATTCACCTACCATGTTTGATAATGAATTCACAATGACTCAAACACCCAATAAATGGCACTCCTTTAAAATTTGTTCATAATTTAAACAAAAGTTCAACTATAACCACATCATTAGTCTTTTGGCACTCAAGGCCATGGTAAGAATGTTTATTCCCAAATTGATATTTATTTTCCTATTTTGCACACTTGTTTCAATGTTTAGACTCTATATGTAGATGGTATTGCACTTCCTTTCACTTGATAGTCTTTGGAGTGGTATATGTCACATTATGACTAAGTTTGATCAACCTAAAAATATGAGTAAAAAATCCCAATTTATAACTTGTTTCATATAAAACATCATTGGTATATAAAAAAGAAATTCAATGGGGGAACCATGATCCTTGCAAAAGTAAAAGGCACCAAAAAAAATTCATGGACTTTTTTTCCATACATTGAACAATAGGAGACATGTATGTAAGAAACAAAATCCTTTGTATATATGTGTGTGTCTTTTCTATATTAAAAAAAAATCAAATAAACATTATAATACACATAACTTATGTTGTTTTTCACATAATATATAATTCCAATAAGTAGGTAATTGCATAAAAATAAATGGGTTGGTGTTGGTGGAAATGACAAATCCTATAACATAATCTAACACGTTATGTAATTATGTTACATTGTGTAAACATTCTAACATAATATGCATATATTTTTCATGAATATGGGATTAGATAACCAACAACATACGTAAAAAATCATATTTACAATTATAATTATTCATTCCAAATGGGGAAGCTAACATCACACCTATGCAAACCCCCTTCTCTCTTTCAAACATGAATATGCACATAAGATTGTGCATATGCAATAACACTAGCCATAAGCTCACTTCTTTTTCTTTTGAACTTGCACATCCAACAAAACTTTCACACATGTCAATTACATTTAAGTTTTTTCAAATCACATAGTCGGGAATATATTGTCATGTAACGGGGCAACATTGCATTTCTTTGTTGTGCACATGGTTGGACAATCTCATTAGACCTTTTCATGTGTGGTTGAAATATTATCTAATGTTGATTAAAGGTGTGCCAATATGTTCACATCATGTGATGACAATAAAATGCTATTTTTTGGGGCAACCTAAATGATGTTGACATGATATTTGCTAATGTCAATGACTATGGAAGGTTTGGAAATGATTTTGAAACAAAATAACCAAGGTGAACATTCAACACATACACTAGTATTTGCGATAAAAGAAGGATAACAAATGACCTTCAAAAAATCATCCATTGTCCTTTTTAATAGGTTGTTGTCTTCACAACAACCTCTAAGGTTGCCATCCCACCTTTTCATTAGTCTTTTAAGTTTCCTCTTTTATTTTTTAACCATGTATAACATATTCCATTTATTCATTATATATATATATATATATATATAGAGAGAGAGAGAGAGAGAGAGAGAGATTGATAAAAGCTAGGCCATTTTGGTGCATTGAATAATATATTCAAACAAAAATGAAATGGAAAAAAATTAATGGTAACTATAATTTTTAAAATTTAGACTTAATGTTTCAAAAAATTGTGATTTCAAGATCCATAATTTTCAAATTTAAAAAAAAAAAACTTTCATAAACTTGGGTCTTCTTTTCAATACATCATTATATAATGGACAAATGAGATTCACAATTTAAAAGCAAAGGATGGGGTTTTTTTAGGAACACTTATATGGCTTACCCAACTAGTACAAATATGTAACAATGTCAAGTATTTGTGTTAGGTATAATTATGCACATATAGGGGCCTCACCCTTATGGTAATGCCTACCCAAATAAAGATTCATGTTATATTCATGTCAATATGTCAAATATAACATGGAACACAATAAACACATGCCATTATGCTAATGCCCTACCTAAATGGCACATGTGTGTAATTCTATTAGGTATGTGCATAAGTTATAAATAGTATATATATATTTAAAGTTAGGTTTAAGCATCAAATATAACATAAATGTATTACAACATTGTTTTCAGTGGAACATTATACTTGATATGGTGCCTTGAGATGTTTGGTTCACTTGTTGGTTTTTTACTATACATGATGTAATTCCATGTTTTACGTTGAACATTTGCAAGATGCTATTTACACTTAACATGATGACATGACATGTTTTTGGGTTGCTTATCATGATTGATTTAATTATGATATTTGAATATTTTGTATAACTTTGATATAAATATGTATAATATTTTAAAAATTTACATTTGCATACTTTGATTAAATTTGAATGTAATTTAAAATATGTTTTTCTAAAGTAAAGGTTGGAACAAATTAGAAGTCAAAACAAATCAAATCATCATTCTCAAAATCATCACAACACATGGAAAAATACAACATGTGAAAAAAATTCAATATGTAGTAATTAATCAATAAATGTTAAAGTACTCAAGGTTTAAATAAAATATCTTCCATTCATTTTTGGAGTACATGTTCAATAGACAACTACATAAATTTTTTTGAACTTGCTAGAAAACAAAAATCTTTGGGTCGTACACCATTTGGTTTGTTGGTGCTAACCAACTTGGGAAGGTTTTCTATTAGTTGTCTATGTCAAATCAATTTGTTTTCTTTCAATCTGTGGTGAAAAATTTTGGTTTGATATTTGAACAATTTCTTTTGTTTATATGTGTTAAGAAAACGACTTTTTGTTCTTGGGCTTGTAGTGTTGGTTGGTTTTTTTTAATAAAAATAACCATCAAATAGTTTTTTTTTCAAGTTTTTGAGATCACATAGGTTATCAATATCAATATGAAAAAAATGGGTGTTATGTAGTTAGTTACAAATAATTGGGTAATAATTGTTGACTGTGTATAAAGGTCCTAATCATCAAATAACTAGTTGTGAATTGTTAGTTAATCTAGTAGCTATAAACCAATTATATGGTTTTTAGTTTTTTATGGAAAATACATTAATGTTTAAATATAGATAGCTTGGATGATGATTATGTCATCCAAGTAGGTTATTAGACTTTGAAAATTCAATACTAGTAGTTGTCAATTTGATTGATTATCAAAAGAATCAGTAGTTGGTTAGTAGGTTATGAATAATTAGCTTGATAATCAAGTCAAAATTCAATAACCAACAAACACGCAAGTTGGAAGTAAAATTATAACCAACAAGAGTTCTAGATTATTTGAAACCATGACCAAACAAATAAATAAATAGATAAATAAATAAATAAATAACTAACTTACCAAATCTTTTGCTAACATTTTTTTATGAAAAAAAATATAGAAGCAATTAGTAGAAAAAACCACTAGCATAATAATGGACCAAGAAGACACAACAAGATTAACACTTTGATAGTCAATAACTATGAATTCTCATGTTGCAAATTAAGTAATTTATGAAAATATTTATTATGGTGCTCAAAATTATACAAGTTATATTCCACACTTTTATTACCTTGTTGGGAAACTAGTAGTAGCAATGTTTTTGTTCACATTTCTCATCTAACACAAGTTGTAATCATACATAATTTTATGATCTAAACAAATTTGGCTTCAAAACAAAACATGAAAATATAATATTTAAGGACTTTTCTATTTTTGGGCTACACGGTGAAACTTGAAATGGAATCTTGGTTATTCAAACCAAAAAAAAAAGTTTTTAATTTTGGTGATTAATAACCCTAAAAAGATTTGGTGATTAAGAGTTTTAATTTGGTGTTTTTCCCAAAAAAAAAAATGGTTGCTTTTTTTGCCAAATTTTGCACTAAAAAAGAAAAAAAGAAAAAAAGAAGTGTGAATAATGGCGTTAAGTGTTGAACAACTAGTCGGCTATCAAACTAGTTTATAACTAGGGGTGAGGTTAGGTCTAACGGTGGTTACGAAAACCGTATGTCCGAGTTGATTCATAACCAGGGGTGAGGTTAGGTCTAACGGTGGTTGCGAAAACCGTATGTTTGATTTGGTTCGTAACCAGGGGTGAGGTCAGGTCAGGTCACGTCAGGTTAGGTTAGGTTAGGTTAGGGCTTCTTCGTCTTCTTCCTTCGCTTAGTTGCTTGGAAGGATATGCAGCGGCGAGTTCTCGGGACGTGTTGATCGTGTCTTTACTGCAATTCCAATTTTAGATCAGCATCTGCATTGGATCGCGTACTTGCTAGATGCTCTTGGAGTTGTCCGGAATTAGTAGAATTTGGAGTTCTTAGCTTTTACCTTGGAGAAAAATGCACTCAAAACGGCGCAAGCTGGTGGTATCAACAAGCGATAAGCTCGTGGTGAGTCAAGAGAGCGTCGGTCGAGTCATGCCGGATACTATCGGTGCTGTTCAGGCTAGGGTTTTGGCTGCTGGAGCTGGCTCTGCGGAAGTCGGGAATGAGATGATGATAGAGAGAGAGAATGGCCGTGAAGTTGGAGGTGCAGTAGTCATAGGTGGAAGTGGCCGTCGTCACGCGGTTGCTGCTGAGCACGGAATTGCCGAAGCTATGGAGAGCGAGAACGCTGCTGTAGAGAATGAGAATGCCGAGTTGCGGAAACATGAGAATAAAACTGTAGAAGTAGAAGAGGAGGAGGAGGAGGAGGAGGAAGAAGAGGAAGAGGAAGAGGAAGAAGAAGAAGAAGAAGAAGAAGAAGAAGAAGGGGGAAATGACTTTCGTGACGAAGAGGACGACGAAAGTGTAGAGGAAGCCAGTGAAGAAGAAGAGGAGGAGCAGGAAGAGGAGGAAGAGCACAAACAGGCGATCGAGAAGGCGTGGAAGCCTAATGGTCTGGTTACTGGACGGATTGTTTTGTCCTCGACGGGGCAGCCTGTGTTGATAGACGATGAAGGAGTGCAGGACGTAGGGGCCGGCATGGCGAATTCTATGGAGGGCAGCCGCAGTCGCAGCGAGGATGGGATTGGTGCAATAGGTGGGGCAACGAGGATCGAGGACACAGGGACAAGCCAGTGGAAAGAGGTTGATTTGATCGATTGGGAAGATCAAGAGCAACCTCTGGGCCTCCAATCTGAGCAGGAACGAGATCATCATCATCATCATACTCCTGATGATGTTTTTAGGGTTGTATACACGGAAGTTGCAGACACAGAAGCGGAGAACAACGGGTTTCAAGCTCCTCCGAGTTTGATTGATACCGCTGTGGTCATTGAAGAGAGTGGCGACGAGGACAGAGGAAACAACAATGAGAATCTAGAATCAGCAGTTCCTGTGGCAGAAGAGGAGGTGGGCACTGACAGCGACTCAAGCATTGCAGGGAAGGAAGGTGATGGCAACTCAAGTGCACCAACAGCTTACAGTCGTGCTTTTAGCAAAATCTTCAAGAGCAAGGCCCCTTCATCGGAACTGGTGAGTGAGAGCTTTGGGGTCACATCTCTTCAATTTATGGATACCATGCCAGTTTTGGGGAAGTTTGTGTTGTTCCTACTATGGCTTCCTACTACTAGGTTTTGCACCACACTCTTGTTTTGTGGTGCTGAAAAAGGTTCTGTATATCATCCACAGGGTCCTGTTCTGTCAGCACGACAATCGCTGGTGGCTCAGAAGCTTGATGCAGAGGCTGGTGAACATAAGAAAGATGCCAAGAAAGAGAAGAAAGAGGTATGTGGGTGCTTTCGCCAAAAAAATTCATAAGAGGAGACTGATTCTGACAAACTCCTGCCATGAGTGAAAACTTTTATTGTGTGTGGCTCAGGTTTGTCATAGTCAAGGAATCCAAGTTCTGATGTTTCAGTTAGTGTCTTCCTGTTTTGTAGCTTATCATGGTGCTGGTGGTGTGTCAGTGAAACTATGGGCATTAACCTCATTGTTATGCTGCTAATTGGGTTGTCTTCAGCTTCGTGAGAAGGCACATGTTCTTCCCCAGCCATACACTGACAACAAAGAGAAAGATCTTATGAAGCTTGCAACAAGGGGAGGTGCTGACTCCTGTCTTTTCAAATGCTCTGTTTGTTGTTTGTGATTATATTATGAAGGAATTTGGATGTGTTGTGTGTGGATTCTCACGGTGCTCTGTGAATTGATTGCTATGAGTATCGATATGCTACCTGCCCTAATACTTGTTGTGGTTTTGTGGGGTGGGTTAATATCCTTGGGTGAATGGTGGGCTGTGGTGCTGTGATGGGAATCAGTTGTGAAACTTTTTAATGCGGTAATGCTCCTGGTCTGTTACTCTCAGGATTGACAGCATAAAAATGTTTGTTGTTCAGACTCCTCAGATTCAGGTTATTTCGAAGAGTCTGTGCCACAGTTTACTTTTGCCCAAGGGAATTCTGTGTGTAACAACATTGAAATGAAGTGCAATCTGGTTGTCTGAGCTTAGAAGTTGAAATGTTTAGTGAACTGAATGTGGTATATTTGGTGCAGGTGAGTAAAGCCCAAAAAGTTCAAACCACAGCTGACAGTCGTGATGCCAAAGGTAATGTATTAGAAGACAAAGGTTAGATGCTTGCAAGCTGAAATGAATTGAAGCTTACCTCACAATCTTGTTGCAGCCTGAATGAGGATACTATTGACTTCTTTCATTGGCTGTGGCTCTTGAAGTCTAGCTAACATCAAGACAGAGCCTTCCCATCTTTTCAGTAAATGTAACAGAAACTAAGGATGCACATGTTTCAAAATTGGTTTCCTGAAATCTTTAGCTGATTGTTACATACTTACCTCACATGCTGTTGGGAGCTAATGAAGCAAGTAGGGAGTAATGGCAGCTAATAAGTGTCATAGTGAAAGGTGACAGGCTGATATTTTGATTGGCACTCACAAGGTTATGCTGGTGCTCACTCATGTTGTGTTCTGTTTTGGTTTGCTGGAATTGTCATGAGTGTTATTGTGGATTCTCCTCTGCAATCCCATACATATATGAGAAATCTAAGTCAGATTTTTATCTAGACTGCTTGACAAAGATGCATGTTTTCTTAAAGTCATTGTGAAGTGATTTGCACATGTGGGATTGCTCAGTTGATTCCCTCCCCCTTTTCTCTCTTTCTCCCTTTCACCACAGGCAGTACAACCATCAGTTAGTACTGCTTAGAAGCTTCTAGTGTTTTGAGCAAAGATTAGTTGCTGGTCAGTATGTTGAATTGGCCATGGGGGATGCATTTGCTTGCAGTGATTGCGAAGCAGAGTAAATCTGCCTTTTTGTCAGAATTAAAGAGTCAAGGGCCTTCAAATGTTCAAGGCACACTCACTACTGGGAAAGGCCGACCTTTGCAGCTGACAACACCTCTCCAATTTGCAACTGTTGACTCCCATGTGAGTTCACCAAAAGCATTGAATTGTTTGGTTATGTGTGCATTATTTTGCAGGAGGTAATAGGAGAACTAAATTGTTGATTGTTGTTTACAGCAACAAGATTGCCCTCCTACTTCACAGTGGTCAGTTGTGCAAGAAGACTTCATGCTCGGAAGGGAGAAACTGAAAGGGTGGGATCAGGTAAAAGTTGTTTTCCATCAAGAGCATAGGAAAATTGGCTTGGGACCTTGAAGCTTCAGCAACCATTATGCGTTAAACTAGCGATAAATCCTTGTTTTGTAGAGTCGGTTTGTTAGGATGGATTAGACTGGTATTCAGGTGAGTTTCAAATGTGTTCAGATTGTTGTTGGGCTCAACTCTTCTTTCTAAGAAATCTGTTGGGTTCATTTCTTTGTAGTGATGATCCCAGCTCAAGGCATCACACAACTGACATATAAATGAAATTTTTTGATCTCAGATAGATTTTACCTGAATCATGCTCCTGTTATGATCTACATTGTATGTAGACCTATAGGTTTGTTGATCAGTATGTGGTTCTGCAGAATGAGGATTTTGGCACACTTGAAGGACAAAGTATGATTGGAAATCAAGTTGCTGATGGCCCTGGCGTTGATTTCAGTGATGAAGATGATGACAATTGATGAATGAAGTTTCAGCAATAGAGGTGAACATGCTCATATGTTGAAATGCTTTCAATGGATTACAGTCTGTAATGCATAGTCACACCAAAAGTAAAGGGAGGGTGCCCACAGTTGTCTACTGGTGACGCTGGGTCTTTTGAGGTTTGCCATTGACATGGTTGATATTTTGCAATTAGTGTTCTTGAACTCCTATTCCATCAACTCAGAGCAGCAATTGGGTAGGGAGGAGAGCTGTGATATGGAGTCCAGTTCTGTGAGGAGATTCAGAACAGATTTTTGAGCTAATCAGTTTTTGTGGAGCTTTCTTCTGCTGAAGCCCTATGCTTGCAAAATCTTTTGGGCCAGTCTTTCAGTCTCAAGAGGACATATGCTCAATTGGTTGACTATCAGTTTAACTCCACATTTCGTTGGACAGGCACAGGACTCCTCAGGATATTAGAAACTAGAGAAGATGCTTTTTTGGTCCTTGCCAAAGTCTAGTCTCATCTTGTTGGGTTGTAATATGATAATCATTAGCATTTTGGAAGGGAAATCAGACAGTCCTTACCTACTTTTGCTGGATCTATTGCTCAAGTTTTGAAGAGTAGCAGTTCTTTTAGTTACCTAGAAATGCATTATGCCTCTTCTGGTCTGTCTAAAAGAAATGAGTTCTCACTACATGGAAGTCTTGGTCTTGAATTTGCAATTGTGCAAGAATGATGTCTTGATTTGTGTGTAATGTTAGTATGGACATGTGGAGATTAGTAAGTGAGGTGGTCAGGTATTAGATTTCCTTGGATTGATGGTGGTCCAATTGAAAATTTTCACTCTTTCTTTCAACTGTTAATATTCCTGAATGCAAGAATCTTGCAGGTCTCATTGTTATATGCAGTCAGATTGAAATGGACAGTCTGGTGGCATGATTGAAAAAGCATCAGAAGGTAGCTACTGATCCTAATTTGTCTACTAGAACTCTATGCTTGAGATTATGGTTGAAGAGGAAAACTAAGGAAGGTTCTCTCAGAAACCTGTTTGATGGAGATGACAACTAGAGATGTTGGTGTTGGAGATTGCAGGGCAGACTCTCTAAAATGAAGATGTGGGCTTACTAAACAAACTACTTGATGGATTGCAGTATACTTTGGTGTTAAGAATGCTGTCTAGAGCCAAAAAATAGATGTGCAAGGTGAAGGCAGCCGAGTAAGAGTAAGTGTTTGTGAAGCACAGGGTTATGCTAACATAAGAAAGTCAAGAAGTGGTAGTGGGTGGGGAAGCAAGGAATCACTATGTGATCAACAGAAGGTGGTGACAAGTATGAAGAAGTCCAATGGTAACCTTCTCTGGTGGCATTATCAGGAGATACTTTGGTGGAGAGGAGGAAGGCAAGGAGTTTGCTGTTGAGTTTTACTGTCAATCAAGCTTCAAAGTCTCCTGCTTGCCATCATTGAAGCTACCACCTAAAATCTGGTTGTGGTGATCATTCAATATGCAAGAGCTCAAGCATTCAGCCATCTTGGAAGCAACATTTTCTTTGGTGAGATGTTGGAGAAACATCTATGTATTGGGTGCCAGTCCTTCCAGTAAATGGGCAAGGCTACTTTCTTAGCAGCTACAACATGTTTGGTGTGTTTTGAGAGTACTTGATGGGGGGAAAAATGTGGTCTACTCTAAACATATGAAGTTTGAGATTTGGTTTTTTTCAGATAATCCCCTTTTGAAACTCTAGGCAGTAGTGGTTCTGGGTCAAAACATCCAGCAGTCTAATATTGTTTTGACCCAGCACCACTGCCGGTGTGAATTCAGTGAATCTTTTGTTGTCGATGCCTGTATCTGACTGTTTTGGTAGAGAGAACCTGTGCTATGTCCCACCAGTGTAGGTTCGAGTACCAGTATGGTGCTGAACCCTGTAGCAGAGTCGACCCTGTATTGATTCCTTTTGAAGGATCAGATAGTGTGGGACTGTGAAGCCAGACCCATCTTGTTGTACCAGGTATGCAACTTGGTTTTATGTTACCAATCATGTCCTTTTAGAGAAGCTAAACAAAAAAAGCTCTGTTCTCAATGATTGGCAGTTTTCTGCAGTATGTACTGAAGTGGTTCTAAATGTGGATTGCTTTAAAATGTTGGGTCTTCTCAGTGCTGACCAAGCACTTCAAGCCACAACAGGTGCTGGCAAGTTGGGTTGGTCCAAACCAATGTTGGGTGGGTATCTACTTGTGAACATACCAGCTAGTATTGGTTCCGGTTTTTTCTGAACATTTCCATACTAGCCTGATAATACTGGTATTGAAAGTTTTCATATCTGCCTAGTACTGGTATCAAATCTTCTTTAAGAGTTTCATATCAGTCTGATATTGGTATTAAGGTCTAAGGCTGATTATTGGCTGGTATGAGGCAGGTTTACCAGTGTTGTTGCTTGCTTCTTGGGTTTTGGATTTTGATGGAGCTTTAAAGAACCAGACAGGTTCTTTTCTGAAAAAGTTTTAAAACCCTTTCAGAGAACTGGCCAGGGTGGGATTTCAGGAAATTGGAAACTAAACCCACTGTCTTGTTCTCAAACAGGCAGTTCTCATAAATTTGTTAACTAATGATTCTCACAACTTGGTTATCAAAATTATTTATTTATTTATTAAAAGGAGGTTTTTCTTGTAATTCACAAAAAATGAAATAATCAAAGTTATTAGCCAAAACATGACAGAAAATGAGAAAATCAATTGTTCTTTTCAAACTTTCATAGGCCCACAATTTTCTCCCTTTCAAATTCGATTCTTTAAAACTCCTCTTCTACATCTCCATCCCTATCAATAAACTCTATTAAATTAAAAAGTGATTCAAAACCAACTTTTGGATCATCATGTATATTCTTGGTAGCAAATTTTAATTTTAAAAAACTCTTGGATTGAAAATGGCATCTTCTAATCAAGATTGGTGAATATACTATTTAAAAAAATACTTTTAATTTTGATTTGTGACCTCACAATGCTTCATATTTGACAAGCCAAAAAATTCACAATAGAGAACATGAATTCATGCTTCTCCCATCATTGGAGAGGACACTTCAAATTTTTAATACTTAGTTGTTATCTTCTAAATATCAATAGCTTTTCATTGATTCATTCTTTGCTTGTTCACTTGTGTTAGTAATCATTTCGAAAATATCCAACTTGTAGTCTTCAACGACCTTTTCCAATGTAGAAGTTCATTCATTATTTGTCAATGGATCCAAGTGATGATAACATTTCACAAGCATATGATATGATGATTTTATGTCATATTCTTCAATAATAGATACATCTTGTCTAAGAACAATGAATGAAGATACCAAATAAAAATTTAAAATTTTGGATCAAGCATTAAGGAAAACATGTTGTGAACTTTTTTTTTCATATTTTTTTTAAAAGAAAGGAAAGAATCCAATACATCACACATTTCTCTTTTGATGTCCGTTTAATACGTCTTGTATGCCTTCGCTTAAAGAGTGGACACGCTGTATGGAGAAAACAATGGTACGTTTTTACGTCAAGAATTTCATTACAAGTCGATCTTTATATGACCCTTGATGATTAGGTCTTCATTGTCGATGTGGTGGTTATTGACTTGATGTGGGAGATAATGGCTTTGAGTGTCATTAATTGACTAGCCAGTGCAATTGCAGAATTTAACGTCATTGTTAAGATCCATAAATATAGAGGGTTTCATGAGGGGCATCATTTTATTCCGATGGCCATGGAGGTGCATGGTGCACCCAGGCGTGATATGGATTGTTTCATAAGGGAGTGTGCTTGTTTTTTCCATGATAGGCGATTGAGAGGTCATTTATCCTTGTCTTTTTGCATTTAATTTTTTAGGTAGCGTGTTAATATTGCTTTTCAACGTGCTTTAGCTTCTACTATAGAGAGGAAAATTACATTGGCAAGTGATGCTTGTTCTAAGCCTCCCATTACTATTAGATTTCATGATTTGCATGCAAGCAACATTAGAGGGGCCGTGGGTGAGGGACTAACTTTCTCCTTTTTTTTTTTGGGTTCTTGTGAACTATGTGTTTTTTGGCTTTTCTTTGGCCTTCCCTTTTTGCTTCCCTTCTGATGGTTTCAACCATCAATCTTTTGTTGGATTTTTGTCTCCTTTCCCTTTTGATGTTGGATAAAAGGAAAAACAATTCAAAGGCAACTCCAAAATCATCATCCATAAGATGTCTAGGGTTAATGAAATTTCAACTTCTTTCATCTTCAAGGTATTGATATGGTAAAATTTAAAACATCATTAAATAATCAATGGCCACTAAACTAGTTTAAAACATAGGTAGTGACAATTGGAAATAAAGAGTCAATAATTGTTTGGGAAATATGCCATGTAAAAGGTGGTGGAACTTGACAAAAAACTTGAATTACAATTTGTTTGTTGTAGCAAAAGACAATTATTTTATGAAGTAACAAGACTTCTTGGAACAAAATAACTCTACTTGTACCTACACAAAATAAACATTAAATTTTAAAAAATTGAATTAATTTTTTAAAAAATGAAAATTGACCAAAATATTTAATAAAATTTATAATTTACCTTGTCTTAAATTGAAGTTTTCAACTTTCTTGGGCAAATTCCAAAATCCATTCAATCTTTGTTCCATTCTTGTCTTCCTTTTCTAGGATTTTTGGGCCATGTTATGCATTTTTGCAAATCAAATTGAGCAACCTTAATGGACAAATGAAGTTTTCGCAAATTCTTTCCTTTGTTATTCCATATTGGCATGTTTTGGAAAACACATGGACAAAGAAAGTACCTTGAAAATTCTCATTCAAACCAAAAATCTCACAACTAACCACAACTTTAATGTCATTGTCACTACATTCAAATTTGTCACTTTATTTTTAGTGTACTTTTTAAAAATCCATATTCATCTAGCAATGCAATTAAGTTTCTTGCTAAAACTTGTCCTATAGTTTCATTACTTCACACAAACCTATTATGATATGTTTTGGTTACCAATTAGCTCCTAAGAAATTTATCACCAATGCAAAAATGTCATGTGTTCCCTTTGACATGTAGAAGTTAAAACTTGCTAATGGGAAAATAACATTTAACAAGTTTTAGCAAAAAAAATATTTTTTTGTCCTTTCCACCAAACTAGGCAACACCTTTTGTGAAAAAACCTTTCTCAAAAGAAACATAACTTATAAACATAAATGCATTGCAAGATGTTTCAATCATGTGTTTTTCACAAACTGAATAGGTAGGTGATTTTTGACATTCAAAAGGCCAAGGTCTTGCAAGAATTGTTTTTGTTGTACATCATCCTTTTTGAAAGGATCTTTTGTAGAAGTTTCCACACATACAATGAAAGAAAATTAGGGTTCGCAATCCTAGAAACTTTGGAAATCAAACAATAATCGAACCAATTTCCTTATAGCAATGATATGAAATTGTTGATGTCCCTCTTTTAGAAGCATTGTTGGAACTCACATATGTTCATTAAGTCATTTCTTAAATAGGTGAAATTCTACAATTTCACAACTTTACCATGAAAGGAACTTACTTGGCTTTATCTTGGAAACTCTTCAAAAACTTCAAGAGTTTTTTGTGGTGATGGGTGCCTACCATATCCATCTTCTTTCTTTTCTATTTCACATTCATCCACATATGTGATTCACCTCTTTCTTCAAACTCTTGGCTTTCCTTCATAGTCTTTTACATCTTGCATTTGTTTTGCATAGAAAGTTTATAACCAATAGTTCTTCACGTTTCTTCACATATCCCTACTTATAGTTTATTCTTTTTGTAATTTGAAAATATATGTCTTCCTAGATACAAGTTTTCGTCAATTAATTTTGGTATGTAATTACAATACAAAATATAATTAAAAATTTAGTGAACATCATAATGGAAGTAGCTTTTATTATAAATAAAGATAGTTTATTTTCATTTTTCTTTAAACATTCCCATTAAAAAATAATTAACTAAGAACTCATGTACTATTCTTATGCTAGATCATTAGCCAAGCCAAATGGTTATTCTTTCTTATTGGCATATAGTTAAATATCTTATTATCACCTTTTCAAAAGAAACAAACTTTTAGATCATGATGCTTTTGACATTGGGTTTACTTACATTTTGGAATAATTTATTGTAATATATTTAAAAATACTAAGGTGTCAAAAAAAATTCCCTATTCTATTGAATGAAAGGATGAATGAAAGAATCATGTTTAGACCAAAATTTTATTTTTAATTGACATCTATAAATTTTTAAAATATAAAATTACATAAATATAAATAAATAAATAAATAAATAAATATATATATATATATATATGGGGGAAAAAAAAAATTGGTCCTTCAACATTTTTGCAAATCACAAAAATCCTATTACACATTATATTAGGAGTTCATTTAAGATCATTGAAAAAATTATTCCAAGTGATCATTTTTGATATTATCACTGGTCATAAACTTTTTTTTGTTAACCTATACCAAAACCTATTCAAAATGGCCTATGAGATTGCATATATATTCATGTACACCTTGTTTATACACTTCATTAGTTTTTGCACCAACATTCCTTTGGTCCCTTTTGCCTGATGTTTTCCTTTTTGTCTCATTTCTTCATCCATCTACAATTCCTTCACCATGTAGCCACTTAAGGTGAGCACTTTATTT
>Ga0209611_10006698_pt1 | contig 18744 bp, 12 predicted proteins | sample S1TSphgellanicum_3_FD_187693 | JGI IMG/M metagenome (GOLD analysis project Ga0209611, IMG submission 187693) | Host-associated microbial communities from peat moss isolated from Minnesota, USA - S1T2_Fc - Sphagnum magellanicum MG (SPAdes) (version 2) | ecosystem: Host-associated > Plants > Peat... | reverse complement strand
ATTTATTTTAATATTATAGTTTATATTAATATTAATTACATGTAATAAAAAATTCAATATTATCTTTGACTAAATTTTTAAGTAATAATATTTTATTACATAATGATTATGATGATGATGATATTAGAATGATAGGAAAAATGATTATATAATTACTGAAATAATTATTTAAAACCTAATATAGTATTATATTGTTATTTTTAAAAATTCAAATGACTAATGCACTTATTAAAAAATATATATATTTATAAGAAAATTATAATAAATCATAATAACTATAACAAGTGACATAATAATATATAATAGTAATAAACCTAACCTAAGGTAGTTACAAATTACATTATTATTACTATTATAAGTAATCAATTATGAAATATTATTATATTGTAATAATTACCAAGAAATATTAATATATACTTTAAATTTTTTATATTTCAGATATATGACTAATATTTATTAATTATTAATAAGTTAGTGATTATAATCAATTACTGATAAATAGTTTTCATTTCAGTTTTATCATTTAAAAATAATTATTGTAGAGTTAGAATTGAAATCTAATAAATTATTATAAAAATGCAGAAATTATTTTTGAAGCAAAGATATACTTATTAAAAATATAAAATATTTATTGTAATAGTTCATAAATAATTATAATGAGTGAAGTAATAATATGAATAATAAAAATAAAATAGTTAACCTTGGCTACCAACTAGCTACAATAATGATTGAATTAATTTTATTGCTACCTTTAATTACAAGTATCGAATACTAGTTTTTTTTATATAATAATATAATTAAAACCTAGCCTAGGCTAACTTTTTTTTAAAATTATTCCCATTATGTTTTCATTTGTATAATTATTATATTAATTTACTTGGTTTCAAAATAGTAATTTATTAGTTATTAATAATTAGCTGATTATTTCAATATTAACCAATTACAAGTTAATTAAATTGGTTGATATATCATTATAGTTAATATATAATTAAATTTTATTATTACGAGTGGGTGCCCGTGACCTTCGGCCATTGTGAAGTCCCCCGGTTTCTTTAAACTCCAGCCACCCGTGGCACCTCGCCCGGCCCCCCGTAGCAGCTGCCTTGGCCTGTTTTTTCAAAAAAACAGGAAGCAGGGGGCTCTTAGGGTCTGAAATATTTAAAGGACCTGAACCGGTGGTTCTTTAAAGACTCAAAAGCACCACCCAACACTAAACCGGACCTGTGTTCGGCTGTTGGTTCTTCTTTAATATGTCCGAAACCAAGAACTGCCAGTCACGGTGCTTTGAAAAACAAAATAACCTTCGGTTTTTTCTCATTGAAAAACATCAGAATCAAAGAATCGTCGGTCTAGGTTATTGTTTCAAACTTCTTTTGAAAAACAGGAACAGACCTCCGATGGTTATCAGGTCGGTTCCCAAGATTCATAACAGTCGTTCTCCCAAACAAATCAAAGACAACTGTTATGAATCCCAAAAAAAAAAACAAATTCAGTGTTGGTGAGTAAAAAAGTGCACGTGTATAGGGTCTAAATCAAGGCCCCAGAGAAATAATTTAATTTTAAAAATTAATTAAAAAAAAAAACAAATTCAGTGTTGGTGAATAAAAGAGTGCATCCTCGTTTCAGGTCCCCAACGACGAGTTTTCTTTCTAGGAACCTCGTTTCAGGTCCGTCTCGAGGTCTGGACCGAGTACTGAGAATCTCGATTCAGGTCCTTTATCGAGGATTCTGGCCACCTCGGTTCAGGTCCTCAAAGGTTTTGAGGACCACGCTCGTTTCAAGACCTTGTCTTGTTTTTGTCGCCATAGACAGACGGACAAACACCATGTTTGCTTTTATATATAGGATTATTTATTATTTAAGTAATAAATTTAATATAATTTAATAATAACTACTAATATAATTAATTCAATAATCATAAGATATTGATGATTATTACTATAAATAATTAATTAGTTGGATAATATATAAAGTGAATACTTAGTTTCTAGTTTAGTTCTTAATTAATTAATTAGCAAGTTTATTAATGTATTTTTCTATATTTCATTCATTAAATAATTAAATATTTTAGTAGTTAATTGGTTAATTTATTAGTTAATTAGTTAGCTAGTTAGTTGTCACACACTTACTTAATTATACACTTTTCAAGATGAGAATGAAAGCCAAAACATATGGGATAAACTTTTTGGTTGCAAGTCATTTGCAACTAAAAAGTTTATCCATTTGTTTTTGGCTTTCATTTTTATCTAGAAAAGTATATAAACATGGTGTTTTATCTTACATTTTTATATTAAAAAACATTGCATATTGGATGAGTCAATAAAAATGTTTTAACCAAAAATAAAATAAAAATATTCATGTACTTACACGTAACGACCTACTTCCTTAACTTACTTACTTACCTAAATAGGTATTTCGCCTAAGTAGGTAAATAGGTCCTATCCAAATAGATGTTTAACCTAGATGGGTAAGTAGGTATGTAGGTATGTAGGTATTTAGTTCAACCTACATACTTAAATATTGATTAAAATTTAATTTGGAAAATTTTAATTAATATGCCATGTGGAAAATTTATATTGCACCATGTGTCACAATCTAAACCATCCAAACATAAAAATTAAACGTTTCAGATTATTTCAAAATACTAATAAAATATTCTTAATTATTAAGAGTTGGGACATGTGGCAACACATAACTTGTTCCCATTGTGCACCAAAAAAGTCACATCTTAGTTGCAAGCGACAATACATATATGACTAATTAAAGGATGAAAGAGTATTTTATTGACTTTTTCTTTCATAAAAAATTTGTTGTCATTTGCGATTAATGTTAATGTGACTATTAAGATTTTACTTACAATGTCACTTGCAATTAAAAATTAGTTGCAGGGACCAGTTGCAAAATGACCATTTTCTATTAGTGAAAGTGTCAAGATTAACATGAGGGATGGGCATGTGTCCTTCTTCTTTCCAAATGGATGATTATGGTTTTAAACCATGAATGTGTCCACCTCCATTAATAAAATTTTTTTTATTAATTATTTTAAATATATATTTTCATTTTTAATTATAAAATGGGAAAATTTTGGAATTATGTGTTTTTCTAGTGTCAAATTGATTAAATTTTCTTTTTTAAAACTAATATTTGTACTTTTTTAATTTGAAACAAAACCTAGTCTTTACACAATGATTTGAATGACGTGTAACTTTTTAATAATTGGAAATTGAACTTAAAGCTTAAAACATGCAAAATATACATATTAAAAAAAGGAAAATAAATAATGACTTTCACATGGTTCTCCAAAATACATATTTCTGAAATAACATAAATTTTGTTGCAATTGCCTTTAGTGTTCATTTTTTATTTGCATTTTTTTGAAGTTTGACAAGTTTTTAAAACACAAGCCTTAAGGAAGGATAACCAAGTGTAAAAATTTGCATCCACACACCCATTGCATGTGAAAAGGCTTTACTTTCCTTGTCAATATCAGGCCAATATCCATGTGTACACACACCTTCCATAACATGTGATTAACATGCCAAATAAAAGACAATGTGTACAGTTTTTAGTGTTTGCATGAATAACAATGAGAGAAATCATACCCATTTTAAAGGACCTAATAAAAGAGTTTGTACAAAAACAAATAGAAAAAAACAGAACATACATGCCAAGTAGAATTCCAAATGTAGAGCTTATTATTATTGTTCCTTCTTTCATATCCATTTTCCATTGCCGTCATTAAAATTAAATCAAACACAACCAATAATACAAAAATTGTTAAATGTATAATTGCAACTTAGCTTTAAAAAAAGTGTAAAATAAGAGAAAAATGAATAAGGGATATTAACTTTAGAGGTCAATTGATGTTTTAAAGAATTAGCCACTCTACCATTGTTTTGTTGCAACCATAAGGATCCATTTGATTCGAAGTTGGGAAGTCGAGAAGATCCTTAGTACCATTGTAGATTTATTGGCCCCCAAAGGCAACATTGTATGCAACTTCCTCACAACAAAATCACTAAAATTGTCCAACACAATGTAAGGTTGCTCTAAATCGATTTCATTGATGCATTGTGATTACAACATTTCCTTCTTAAACATGCCACATGAAGCAAAATCGAATACATTTTTGAATGCCTTTTTTACATCTTTTTTCCAATTTACATAATTTGTAGTTTCTTCCTATTAATTATTGCACATGGAAATGCCACAACAAACAAGTGATTAAAAAACAAAAAATATTTGAACTATATCCAAAAAACATAATTTATTTCCAAAAGAATAATCAAAGCACAATGTTGAAGATTCAAGAAGTTTCTTGAAAAATAGTTTCATGTTACATCTTTTTATGGACACTATAATCTACAAATACTCAAGGTTGCTATAGTATTTGTAACATTCATTAATGTGGGTTATTGGCCTTATAAGCTAATGAAGAGGATGTTGATGCAATGATGATTTCTTAAGTTTAATTAGTTAATTTCTCAATGCCACTTTTCATTTCACAATTTGACAATATATTGCTAGTAAAAAAAAGGTTACACCCAACCTTTAATTACCTCTACCTTTTAGGTACTAGAGAACAAGTTGCCCAAAGCAATTGATTCCTAGCAAGTCATTAGGGAAGTTTAAAGATGCACTAATAACTAAAATCCACCTTAAGCAAGCCACCTTTTATCATTCAAAATAGGTATCCCATAGTGGAGAACATGGGGAAGGTGGGAGAAGGGTAGTGAAATTGACGACATGCATAATCAACAAGGCAAGTTAATTTGACAGTATCAATGAACCTAAAAAAGGGAATTAATAAGCCTCACTTGACTTTAATTTCCAACACATTTGTCCATATCTATCAAACCCTCTCCTTCTCCCTTATTTTGAAAATTGAACATCATTTATTTTATTGTTCCATCTTTATTCATTTCATTCTTCCAACATCATTGAATCTTGCGGTGTGTGCAAATGGTGTAAGCTTGAAACTTCTTGTGATTATGGAGGTGCATGTGAGTAGACATTGATGAAGGTGTTTTTTAACAACCCATCATTATATGTGCACATTATGCATTTGATTGTGTGGGGCATCAATTGTGTAAATTTTCATCATAAAAGTATATTTTCTTTTTATTTTGTTGTAATGATGTTCGCAATTTTCTTTTCATATGTTTTATTCTATTATATAGTCATTGGCTTTATTTATTTTGATGCGGGCACCACACGATTCCCCACATTTCTAAATTACAATTACAATATCATGGTACCCAAATAGATTAGGCATTAGTTTAAAAATCATTATCAACATTTTTATAATGCATGGTTTTTTTTATTAGGTTTTTAATCAAAAAATTCCCAAAACAACATGGGTCAAAAGACCATTTTGTCAACCTGGATAAGTTGATTTGGACCTATTAGCATGACGGGGTAGTCAATTTGGACCATATCGTTTTGATTAACTATTGGATTAGTAAATAATGGACCATTTGACTGGATTAAATTTATACTTGAATTAAACTCATTTTTAAATTATTATTTTGAAAATTGATAAGTGGGTAGTAAATAGGTTTACGGTAGGTTGAAAAAGGCATTTGAATAAGTAGGTGTTAACCTAGCTTGGGCTACCTAACCTAACTAAACTTCACCGAACTACTTTGGTGAACTATTTTAATTTAGCTTACCTATGCTAGCCCTCTAAACATGCACATAGGTTACAAGTATAAAAAATTGAACCCCAAACTTGCACAATGATAAACTAAGTCATTACCAATGGACATCAAAGGTGTTCAACTTTTGTCGAGTTTTTTATTTCATATTTGTATTCACATTACTAAACATAGTGGTTAAACCTAAGTGACACCTAATGGTTAAATCAAATGGCTAAACATAATGATTAAACCTTGGTTAAACAAGATGAATAAATCTAATGTTTAAATCTAGTGGTTAAACATAATAGTTAAATATAGTGATTAAACTTTGGATAAACATAGTGAATAAACTTAATGGTTAAACATAATGGTTAAGTTTAAGCTAAATCTAATGGTTAAACTTAAGTTAAACTTAATGGTTAAATTTAGTGGTTAAACATAATGGATATACCTAGGCTTTACCCAATGACTAAATTTAATATAAATCTAGTGGCCAAATCTAATGGCTCAACTTACGTTAAAATTCACATGACAAATGACAATAGATGTTGGTTAAGTCAATTATATTATCATTTGTCATGTGCATTATTGAATTTTGTTGTGATTGTCATGTGTAATATTGAGGTCAAGTTTGCTTGTTTGATGTATTATTTGTGTGGGAATTGTAAGGGGTTAAACCTTTCAATTCTCTTAATGCTAAATTTGTCCATTGAAAACCTAAATATGAATAATCATGTTGCATATGTGAGTAATGAGTAAGCATGTAATTGTTGCTAGACTTTCACATTTGATAGATTTATAATTTCATTTTTAAAAATTGAAACAAATGCAATGGTTTGAAAACATGTACATGATTTTGTAATTTCAATGTTGAAATTATTATTTTTTGATAATCTACTTGATAAGTTAAAACTTTAACCACTACATGGATTGGCCCCTTGTCTATAAAAAAAACTTTTAATACCCGAGAATCTCCCATGTTTAGGGAAAGGAACATTAATTTTAATCGAAGGATTTGATACATTAAAAAAAATTCAAAACCATACCTAAAGGTCTCAAAAAAATTTAAAATAAAAGAATAACCGATCTAAAGGTTTTTAAAAAACAATGAACCGCCCAACTTTGATTTTTACACTTGCTCATTAAGAATGCAAGGGAAATTATGTTTACTTGTGCAAGCCTATGCTTTAAGAATGGGAGGAAATTATGTTGATTTACACCTTTGCATAAGTAGGCATAATTTTACTTTCGTTCTAGAGGAGGAAGAAGATAATATCCTTCCTCTTTTCTAAGAGGGATATTCATGGATATAATCTGCCTTCCAAATACACCAAGAAATATCTCCAATGCTTTATGTTATTATCAAGTTTGTGAATTTAGGCTAGTATGCCTAATTGCCATGCCTTTAAACAACATAACCCCCTCCCCACTTGCCCTTCCCATTTCTAAATATTCACAATTTTGCGATTTGAAAAATCTGATTTTGAACTACAAAAACTTCAAAGGAAATTTTCTTTTAAAAAAATCAAAGTTTGCCAAATTTAAAACATAAAAAATAAAAACTAGCAAATTTTTATAATAAGTTATAGCAAGAAGCCCAAAAATAAAAGGATGTTAAAATTCTTTTGATTTTCATATCAATGAAAGCCTGGTAAATATAATTAAACAATGCACCAATAAAAGGGGATAGGGAGGACAAAGAGAGAGGACCCAAGTTTGAACCAAAAGCGCACAAACCCAAACGGGGTCATAAGGGGCAAAAAAACAAATTATGTTCCAAAACCCCCACCAATTGTAAGAATCATATTAGAGAAGGAAAGGGAAGGGAACATTGAAAGCATCATAAGCTTTTTAAAACCTTCACCTGTGACAATGGCACACTTCAAAATAAAGGTGGTTTGTGCTCTATATAAACCTATTGACATTTTCAATTTATAAAAACACATAGAACTGCCAAAGGAAGGCCATTGGTGCTTTTTACTAACCATTCCATGCTAACGCATTGTTGGAGAAAGTCTTTCGCTTGTTAGTGTAGGCACCCAATAACCTTTAAAGCAAGGGGAAGAAATGCATATATCAAGTGTCGATTGTGGTAAAGTCCTTCCTTTGCCTGAGTTGCCATTATCATAACCACCCTGCAAAATGAAGCAAGTCAAGAGACCAAGTCTACTCAAGAGAGGTAGGTGCAAATGTGATCAGTTGATAACACAATGTCAACTTGCCAATGAAAAAACTAAAGGGAAGGGGGTGGAAGGACATGGGTTTGTTCAAATGAAACATGACCTTTTTTTTTTGCAATGGAATTGAAGGCAATTCGAGCCACATGATGGGATGCAATCCATTCCCCACCATGGGAATACCAAAGAAAGTGGGTCCTTACAAGATCTAAAGGTTGGTCACAATGCAATGGGTCACCTTGAGAGTTAATGGTTGGGGGAGGCCCAACTTGGTGCACAAGGTATTAGAAAAACATCAAAGGGTAAGTGGAAAGGTGGAACGATTGGGCGAGTAAAAAATTAAGCACCCACCCCTAGGTTTTTGCAATATTTCATGCATGCATGGTGCGAATCAAAAGCCATGTCAAAGATGATGTTGGAAAAAAAATGGTCATGTAATTTGTTTGAAATGTTTTCCTAAAACAATTTAATCCCATTTTAACAAATTGCCATGAAAGGAAAAAACACATGCCACTATATCCGAGGGGAGGAATTCTTGTGCCAACTTCAAATGGGCTTGGAAGGGGAATGGACCAAAATCACTGACACCTATTGCTTCTAATAAGAACAAGCAATGATCTAATAGGAATTTAGTAACAATGATAGGTGCAACAAGTGCCCAATTCCCTAGATAGGCTGCTAGTGCAATGAGTTTTGTGCAAATGAGGTTGAACCCCCCATAAGAGATGGGGAAAATGACATGTTGACTCATCAAAAGGGCATACAAGTAATCCAAAAAACTTAAGCCCAATAATTTCCTCAAGATTTGCAAGAAGGTCGATTGAGTCGAAAGAAACGAACTAATGTTGAAAAACTAATGAAGGAATGGAGGGAAACAATAGAATAGGTAGGAGGGTTTCTATGCAAAACATTGAAAGAGGATCCTGAAAGTAACTTGGACATCCCCCAACCTTAGAAGTGCTTTTGCATGACGAACATGTTCATTTTACACATCTTGCAAGAAAGAAGAAGAAAAAGAAATAAACCCAAATGGGATGCCCAAAACCCTAATGCCATTTGATGGGCAACAAATATTGATGGGAGGAAAGCAACTAAGGGCTAAATCATAAGATGACCAAGTAAAACACTTACGAAGCTATACCATGAGCTTCAAAAAAGCCAATTGAAAAACAAAATGATCAAAAGCAAAAATGAGTGATAAAAACCAAACCAATGATGTGAATGTTGTTTGCAAAGGAAGGTCATATCTAGGTTATAACCAAAATTAACTAATTATTCTTAATTATGGATGATCAACACTTCCACTAAATCACAAAATTGAAAAGAATATGAAAAAGAAAGAAAAATTTGTAATGCATTAAACAATTGCAAATTTATCACCTTGTGATTAGAGGTACCTATTGTGATCTATATTAGTTTTTTGAATCTTGAGGGGTGCCTTCCAATTTCAGAATTATTTTTAATAATGAGCCTTTTTAATTAGCCCATCACAAAAAAAATGTTTTGAAACTTTGGAGACTCCTCAATATGTAACCATGGTTCAAACTAAGAACCATGGTTATATATCAATGATGGGGAATTATTTGAATTTACAAAGAATCATTAGTTCTTTTTTGCAATGAACCTCTTTGATTAGCCCATCATAAAAAAAAGGTATGAAACTTTAAATACTCACCCCCAATATGTAACCATGGTTCAAAATTGAGAGCATGGTTATATATCAGTGTTGGGCAAGTATTTGAATTTTCAAAGAGTCATTATTTTTTTATTTTTTAATATTTCAAAATTAGAGAACTGTCAATTTTGGTTATTTGAAAAAAAATTAGAATAAAAATAATCATTAGTCCCAAAAACCTTCAAGAACTTGTGGATTTATGGTCAATTGTTATTTTATTTTAAAATATTTTTTACATTTGTGATTACATACCAGAACTGAGTCTTTGAGAATTGTGGTTATGAATCCTTAGAATTGATTTGATAACCCATGGTTATCTGTTCTTGTTTTAAATAACTGCCCAACACTATCGGATCTTGAGATTTCTTTTGGGGAACCATGGTTATGAATCCCAAGGACCACCCTTATAACCAGCTGCTAGGGGTCGATAGTCTAATTATGTTTCCAATAACCATGCAATATAAAGATTAGTAATGTGGGCGGTTATTTAAATCAACACTAAACCCCAGCCAACCAGGTATCAAAGTTGATAATCGTAGTTGAACACAAAAATCAAATACTTATTTCATGACATGGTTATGAAAAAAATCAAATACTTGGTTATGACATATAATTGTAATTATTGTTTTTAGAGTGAAATAACCTCCAGTTCTTTATGGAACCTAATGATTTTTTGATGTTTTTCAAATACCCTGGCCTAGCAATTCTTTGATCCTAACTTTCCTCAAATTTATAGACCCTACGATTATTACCAAAATCAAATAACCACCCATCGGAAATGACATTGTGTGGCTCGTATCTAGGTTTTTAATTTTAAACTTTTGGGTTGAAAATTTGGGTGCAAAAAGGATGATTCTAGTTGTTGACAACTTGTTAGGGTTTACAATAATTTTAATGCCATGATGAAGATTAAGATAGTCCATGAGAAAAATTCCATAGCATTATAATTCACCAAGACCTTTGACAATTAAACATATAATAGTTTAATAAATGATTATTCACTATGAATGCGTTCATGGTTTTTGTATATTTCACAATTGATTTTTGATTATAAAAAAAAAATCTAGTTTTTTTTTTCTATTAGGCTAAGAAAGTATTGTGTTTTGGAGTGGATGGGGTGAATGTGTTTCAAAGTGGGAAAATAAGAGTCACAAAATAGATCAAGGATTCTCGGGCACCATTTATAATGGGTGTTCATTGTGTTGCCCATAGGGCAAACTTGGCAATCCAATCCTTGGAGAATTTGACCTTCATTGGATGAATTGAAAGCTTCATGATGAACATGTATGGCTATTTCATAGCCTAGACTGGCATTTGGAATTTCAAAAATTAGTTTAAACCTTGGAGACAAAGGGGGATAAGATTTTTAAAAATCTTAAAACACAGTGGATGTCATTGTTGGAGCCTTTGAAAAGGATTATGGCATAATACCATCCATTGCTTGTAATGATGCAAGCGGATTGTAATACAAACTAGGTGGCAAAAATGATTTTCTTTTCTTGTCTTTTCATGTTTCTAAATTGCATCAAATATGCATTGTGCTTTTCTAAGTTTTCTTGGTTTTATGGGGTTGAATTATCAACCCTTGAAAGGTAAAACAAAGGAGTGGTATAAAAAGATAAATCTTTCACTTACAAATTGGCCATAAATGAAAATTGTGATGGAATAAAAGTATGGCACCATATAGCCAAAAGATATTAAAATAAAGTTGCATGCAATCAAGCAAAAACCCAAATAATGAGTTTAAGCTTGTATGATCACCTATACTGGTCGTTCACCAGAAGCAAAATAAATGAAATGGAGTAGAAGTGGACATTTTTAACCAAGCTGAAGCTTGGAATCCAAAAACTATGTGTTATTTAAGATTACGAAAATATGGAGTTTATTTTAACTTCTACTTAATTAAAAATAGAAAAAATACTTGGAAAATGGAAAGAAATTCCATTTGAACCTTTAAGGTGGAACATGAAGAAGTGATGCAAGCGTGGAGTCATTTATAAAGAAACAAGTATAGGCTTTGAACAAATCACTAATGAACTTCTTAAGAAGACATTCAAAGACAATATAATAATTGTTTCCATTAACAAGACCTAGCAACACCCAAGGATGTCAAATTTGTAATGCAAGAGACCACCTAGCCATTTGTTATTTTAAATATGCTAACTCCAAGCCCAAATGCAATTCTAAACATTTACAAATGGTAGAAAAACTAGATATGTCTAAATAATTACAAAATTTGTTTGCATATATTGTCTTAATTCCTATGAAGAATGAGGAGTTATTCTTTTACTATTCCTTGTATCTAGGATCCAATAGCTTAATTGCCCTTAGAGGTATTGCCAATGTGTGATCCCATTTTTTTTGGGGTCCTCATGTACAAGCAAAGTGTCCATTTTATGGCTTCACCCAATAGGACTTCTCCATGTCAGTAGACTTTAAACCTTTGAATAGTTTTCTATGCAAAAATACTACATGGAACCTTCATGTTATTTAATACATTTGTCATGCCTCACATGATTTTATAATAAAATAAAGGTTTTATATTATGTAGTCACAACAATGAGACAATCTTGTCATCAATTTAAATAGTTATATATCTTTTCTAATATCAATTCTATTGTATTTAATGAGACATCACACACATTGGAGCCATTTCAATTGATGCAATCTAGATTCATGAATGCCACAAGCCATGTGGAAAGGCTAATGGCATGGAAGAATATTCTTCCACATTAATAGCATCTATAAAAAAGAATTCAAAATATTTATTCAAGTTCACACTCCCCACTCACAACTCACGGTCTTCCACTCATGAAATAACATCTCCCCAAATATGGCATGGTTTAGGAGTTGACACACACATACTTCCCTTGAATATGGTGAACATGATACATGTTGAAGAAGGAGGTAGGGAACAAGGATGGAATATAACACATACCTAGGTTGTTACAAATTTTGAAGTTTGTTAAAGACAAAAACCATGTGAGTTGGTTAGATCTTTGCTAGCCTTGTGATGATCCTAAAATTAATTCCAATGATGATGAAGATGAGCAATACAATAACAAGGTAGATGATGAACAACTTACAAGAATAATTGGAGCAAAAGTTGGAGCTAAAAGTTCATGGGGTCAAGGGGTTAATCAAAGAGGAGGCACCAAATAATGATAACTTTGAGTTTGGGAGAACAAGTGGAAAATGTGATGGATGATGCATCAAATGATGATTATTATATTGATTGGTTAAAGTGGGTAGGATTGGAAAATGAACACAATATCTTGATTACTTGCAACTCAAACATGCATGCTAACATTGTTTCAAGTTCATATATTCAAACAAGAGTCCAATATGGAATAAAAAATTGCAAAATGATGGGAATAATTCAACAATAAGATTAAAATTAACCCAATCTTAAACCCACAACATAGTAGAAAGCTATGGTAGCTATTAAAAGAATTTGATGGTGTCTATGCATGGAATAAAGGTGAATTTGGTTATTGCATTGTGGGGGAGCATTTCATCAACATTTAAGGGTTCTTTCCATGTCACACAAGACCAAATGTAGATTATCATTATGAGAGGAAATAAAGTTGAATAAAAAATTCAAGCCTTCATTTTTCTAAGCAAGATGAGATCCAGTATATTGGAATATGCGTGTAGGGTGACACTTTTAATCAATAAGGATGGGAATAAGAGGTTTTGTGGCAATTATAGACCTCTAAACTTGCAAACAAAGAGAGACATTTTCCCCATGCCACTGATGGATGATGTTTTGAATTAGTTGCTTGTGAGTTGAAAATTCTTCTATGTTCTAGATTTGCAAAATGGTTTTTCTCATATAAATATAGCCTTAAAAATGTAAAAAAATGGCATTGATAACTAGAATTAGATTTTTTGATTGGAATGTGGTGCCTTTTGGGTTAAAGAACATGACAAGTATGTGCACACCATGAAAAAAGTCTTTTAGGGCTGGATGTAGGACTTTTTGAAAGTATTCATGGACAATTTAAACATCCACAACACAATTTGGCAGCAACAGTTGAATTATAGAATTGGTGTTGACATGCTTAAAAGATGTAAAACTCAAATATATCCCTAGCAAATGTGTATTTGCTTCAAAAGACATTAGGATTTGGGTTGTGTGGTTAATAAAGCATGGATGATGCCTGACCTTCAGAAGGTGCAAACAATATCTAATTTCCTAATACCTATGTTTGTGACAAATGTTTGAACTTTTCTTGGTCTCATTAGGGTGCAATCACAATCAATTTGGTTCTGATTGCAATACCCATACTATACATGCTAGATTTCAATAAGGTTTTCATTCTTGATGTTGATTGGCCTTTTAAAGGTATTGGTGTGATATTGTTTTAGAAGTCTAGTTCTATATTAGGAATTGGCATTATCAACACATGAAATGGTGGATGCAAATCAAAAGAATATTATGAGGAAGAGGAAATGAATTAAAAGTTAACTTGGATTGGGAATGTTTAGGGAATTTGGACAGTTGGAGTGATGAGGCATGTCTTGGGGTGTTGAATGGAGAAAAACTATCTGCTTGGTGTTCTGAACAAGAGAGATAAAAAACAAAAAAATAGTGTTGGACTACTTATAGCATGGATATCAATTGTTCCCCAAAGGGCTTTTGGTATCAAAATTGAATGAATAGAAACACGTTATTAAATAATTACATTAAAAGTTAGGGCATTTTGGAAGACATCATACTTTGGCTAAACTTTGCAAAAGGTATTTCTAGCAAAATAGAATGAAACAAGTGCATTCCATTGTAAAAAATTACAAGGAGTGTCAATTGGTCAAACATATGGTAAACATTTGATCTAATGTTGAGAATTTCAAAAGCACACCATTAAGTGATTTGTTTTTAAAGGTGGTGCTATATATTATAGACCCATTTCCACAAAAAAAGGTTAAGAACAAATATATTATAATAGCAGTTGACCATTGTTCAAAATGGTGTGAGGCAAGAGCAGTTCTAGATCACATAATAACTATAGTGACAAATTTTCTTAAAGATGAAATTTTGTGTCATCATGGTGTATTCAATTGTGTGCTAAGTTGGAAAATGGGTAGTTGAATTTGATAATGTGTGCATAACATTGTTCATTTATATAGAACAACACAATGGCCAAGATGTAATGACATGGTAGAATGAATGTTCAAGACATTGAAGCATGAAATTATAGTCATGATTTCACTATGAAACGTTCCAATTCTTGGAACACTTAGTTACAAAGGGTTTTATTCAAGTACAAATGTTGAATCTAGTCTGGCACAAAGTTTTCTCCATTCACCATCTTGATGAGCATAACTCCTAGGCTCAAGGTAGATAATAGGTTGAATATGTTGACTTAAACACTAGAAGAAGATGCAAGAGTAGAGGAAATGGTGGAACAAGTGATTTCAAAAATGAAGCTCATTATTACTATGCACAAGGTTGTGTTAGGGAATGTTGAACAAGCCAAGCAAAGGAAGACATACTATCTGCTAAGGAAAGGAAAATAGAATTTTGTTAGCTTCCGACTTGGTCTTGACATGGTGAAGATGAAAAAACTAAGTAAGAAGAAAACATTGATTAGAGGTTGGGAAGGACTAGTATATTTATTTGTAGGATATGCAAATGGGAAGGAGGAGGTGAACCATGATGATGGAGGTTGTATATGCATCTTCAAGGACAAGAATGAACAACAATGGGAAAGATATAGGCGAGACTCATAGATTTATTATGCCAAGATGCAATTGACGGAAGTTGTGAGGTCACATCTAAAATGTGAAAGGAGTGGTTACATATGTGATCACAAAGGAGTTTTGATGTGGACTATTTAGGGTTAGGGCTATTTTTTAAGGCTTTTTGGCTTTTGTACATGAAGAAAAATGACGTAAAGGGCCAATGGAGCAATTGAGGTGTGTTTTTGTTGTGTCTACTTGTGTTGATTATGAGAATGGTGACTTGTTGTTAATGGTAAAAGGGAAAGTTTGTTGAAAAACACTACAACATGAAACCAATATTGTTTCTAGGACATGGGTTGTGTGGCTAGGTTGATGCATTTGGTTTAAAAAAGATTTGGCATATGCATGAGGTGGCTAATGTTGCACAAGTGGAAATGGAGGACCGAAGTTGGAGACAAAGCATTCGTAATCTTCTAGTGTTTCAGAATTGAAAGTTAATTGTTTTCTATAGAATATTTTGCATCTTGTTATTTTTTGATTTTCAGCAATAGTTTCTAGATAAGACCACTAGATTTCCAAGCTTGTATATTTTGGTTCTGTTTGATGCCCATGTTCTCGATTCACTTCTGCAAATCACAAATTGGGACCTTCAATGATGGCCGTTATAGATTAAATCCATTTGCATATTGATGAAGTCCTGTGAAATGATTGTCATCAATATTGTAATTCTCCTAGCTGAGGTTTGCTGTCAGCTCCAATTCAAGTGAAATAACAAGAAGCACACATTGAACCCAATGCTGGTTGACAATGCATTATGAATACTCTTATGCTGCTTGCTAAGTAGCCCCCACCTTTTATTAGCTATAGACCTCAGTTCAATGCTCAAAAGGGCCATTGCCAAAGAGATGATCTTTACATTGAATTTGGCACTTAGTTTTGGATACAGTGTGCTTCCAGTATCTACTGCAAATTGTTCCACATGAATTTAGTTACTTGTACACATGTGATGAAAGCAAGATTAGTCCAGTTGTGCTGATCTCATAGCTATGACCATGTGATGTGCTCAATTGCAAACAAACATGTTCCACCTGTATCACATCAAACCTTGGTTCTTCTACCATTTCACCACATTTCTCAAACTTGATAAATTGCATCTACACAACTACAAAGCATAACCACTACTATCTATGCAAATGTTGTGTTCATGTTGAAGTAGGTACAATCTGTTGTCAATGTTCAAACTCTTAAAAGTCTCCACAACACCAAATATGATGTCATTTCAAAACCCCAAACTTGCAGCTTCATGGAAGGAAGTCTTGAAGCTGTGTACTTTACTTTTGGTAGCTGTAAAACATTTTTCAGAAATTAGTGACAATGTGTTACAGAAACAACCACTATAGATTTTGTTGTGTTTCAACTATCTCTGTTTCCCATGCAGAGAGTTGACTCAAATTTCTATACAGTTTTGTAGGGATCAGTACCAAGTTCAAGACCAAAGATGTTTTGGCCTATAACAGATCTCATGTAGATATAATACCTATGAACTTTTCTTTGCGACTCTTGGAAATGGAAAGTTCTTCATATCATACCCATAGTTCATGATTTGGTGTTCTCTTATTCCCAATGATTCTTACTTGTTTTGTTGACAACCTCAGAGACAGCATAAGTAATTACAATGGTTGATGAAGTCACACAATATTGAAATCTGTCATCTGCTTATTGAAGCATCAGACATCAAAGCCACTAGTATGGTATTAAATCAATTTGGGGTTTTAAAATCAAATGTTAGTGGAGTAGATAGAGTTCCATGTTTTTGTAGTAACATTGATCGGTCAACAACTGTACATTGTTCTACTTGATATTGTATACTTTTCACATGATGAGTAGGTTTAGTGTTCAGTTCTTGTTTTGTTGGTTTGCCCATATTATCTTTCACCACAGTAAGATTTGATCACACCAATGTTTGCACACAATGAGGCTTGTAGAGTGGTTTTCATACTAACAAATTACCTATTCTCAATTCATTTTGTTAAACAAAATTGTAGGCACAAGGAAATGTACATGAACGTTATTATGGTTTCCAAATTTAAAAAAAGAAAAAAAATAGTGTTCCAACAAACCACAATTCACTTAATCATAGCATGTTGTGGATGTTCTAGTTTGTTCTGAATGAGGTGATATTTGGGAAAAAAGAAAGAGAAAAGCTTTGTCTTTTTTATGAGGAAAACTAAATCAGTTCTTTATTTTGAGAATAGCCATGTCTCCTTAACTTCAAGAACGTTAACTACTAACTCATTTATGAAAGAATCAGCAACCTGAAGCCAGCAGCATATCCTACCTTAAGAATCTGTATGATGCTTGGGAGGCTAGGGAGGAAGATTATGGTTTGTGGGGTTCCTTTCAATAAAAAGGGAAAAAAATAACCTCTCCTATCAATACATGTCACAGATCTTTAAAATGCCAAGGAAAGTAGGACGAAGATTATGGTGTGCAAGGTTCCTCCAAATTCAAGGGGAAAAAACTAGATTATGTTCATACATGAACAAATAATACATGTGTTGGTTGTGATTATAGTTGCCTTACAACAGAACCGACATATGTAGTTATTGTTTGGAAACACCAATCTCAGGTAGTGCAGACCAAGCTTTGTCTTTGACATTATTTTTTGTTGATGATGTTTTGAGTAGCTCCCACCCAAGTAGTCTCTAGTGCAGGAAGTTTTCTAGCGCCCTTTTTGGCTTGGGGTAGTTGTAGAGATCTACAGCTAGCCATTCATGTTGTTGCGGTGAAACTATAAGGCAGCTTTAATTTTGATGAAGGATTGAGCCTTTCTGTTGGGAAATCTCTCTGTGTATGGTGGACATTGCTATAGCATAGGAACACCATGATCAGGAGAATATGCAAATTGGCTTGCTCCATGTGGAGCTTGTTCCCGCTCTCTGAATTGTTTGCAGTTTGTTCCCAAGGCTGGCTGTTGGGAGTTCTAACAGATACTCATGAAGCTTTTAAGCAATCATGGTTAGTATGCAACAACACTAGATGGTCGTGTATCATCATGTTATGTTGGGCCCATTGTGATTCCCACATTTCCAAGGGCCCAAAAGGTATGGAGTTTCACTTTTTGGAAGTCAGACTTGGTTCAATTGTATTATTCTTTTGACTGCTAGCACAAACTTCCTGCACATTATAATCCTCAGCACTCATCCCTTCCACATAGGGTTCCCCACTATTCTACCAGAGGCTCAAACCCTAACCCTTTCCGCTAATTATTAAGCATTTTCATATGGGAATTTTGCTCCCACATACACTGTTAACTTCAGTTGCAACCCTTTCCCCTGATTGTTAAGCACTTTCACATAGGAATATTTGCTCCCACATACATGCAACCAATGTGTGCACTGAGGATCTTTTGTGTGTCCAAACTAACCAAATTAATTTTTCTTGTCGTGTGCAAAAAGATTCCTAAGACTCTTTACCAGGCTCCAAATCTCCTTGGAAGTCCCAAAATCAATCCTGAATGCTCATCTTATATGTCACCCCAAAAATAGGAACAATCTAAAAACCAAAA
>Ga0209611_10006697_pt1 | contig 18748 bp, 9 predicted proteins | sample S1TSphgellanicum_3_FD_187693 | JGI IMG/M metagenome (GOLD analysis project Ga0209611, IMG submission 187693) | Host-associated microbial communities from peat moss isolated from Minnesota, USA - S1T2_Fc - Sphagnum magellanicum MG (SPAdes) (version 2) | ecosystem: Host-associated > Plants > Peat... | reverse complement strand
TCTCCCGTCCAAATTCCTTCATTCCGTCGGTTTCGCTCATTCTCCAGTCCATCAATTTCGGCAGTCCGTCGATTCGCTCCTTCTCCCGTCCATAATTTCGTCATTCCGTTGGTTTCGCTCGTTCTCCAGTCCATCAATTTCGTCAGTCCGTCGATTCGCTCCTTCTCCCGTCCATAATTTCGTCATTTCGTCGGTTTCGTTCGTTCTCTATTCCATCAATTTCGTCAGTCCGTCGGTTCGCTCATTCTCCCGTCCATCAATTTCGTCGGTCTTTCCGTTTGTTCGTTTCATCCGTCATCAATTTCCTCAATCCGTCGGGTCGCTCGTTCCTCCGTCCACCACTTTCGTCAGTCCGTCGGTTTGCTCGTTCATCCGTCCATATATTTCGTCAGTCCGTCGGCTTTTTCGTTCCATCCGTCCATCGATTTCGTCAGTCCGTCCGTTTGCTCGGATCATCCGTCCATCAATTTCGTCAATCCGTCTGTTCGCTCGTTCATCCATCCACCACTTTCGTGAGTCCGTCCCTTTGCTCGCTCATCCATCCATCAATCTCATTTCATTTGTTTGCTCATTCATCCGTCCATCAATTTCGTTAGTTCATATGTTCACTAATTCATTCGTCCACCAGTTTTCTCAATTCCTCCGTTTGCTTGTTCATTCATCCATCAATTTCATAAGTTCATCCATCCATCGATCTCAACAGTTAATGTCTGTTTGCTCGTTCATCCATCCATCCATTATGTCCATCTGTCTATTTTCTCGTTCATCCATCCATCAATTTCATCAATCTGTCCGTTTGCAAGTTCATGTGTCTATCACTTCCGTCAATTTGTCCATTTGCTTGCTCATCCATCCATTGTTTTGTCAATTTATCGATTTGCTCTTTCATCCATTCATCGTTTCTCATTCTATCAGTTTGCTTGGCCATGGCATCTATTTTGTTAGTTAGTCCATCCACTCGTTTGTCCGTCCATCTTTTTGTCCATTCGTCGATTCATTCATTCCTCCTCCATATGTTCATCATCTACACATTCATCCATCTGCTGTTACTCCAGTTAGTTCTCTCGTTCATTCACCATCTATTCATTCAATATGTCAATCCATTAATCTTTTCATCATCCGAGTGTCATCCTCATTCATTCAACTCACGCGGTCTCTCATTCGTTCGTTCCCTTGCCCGTTCTCTCATTCGATCCTTCATTCGTTCCCTTATTCTCTTCTTGACCACATTCTTCTAATGAGATCCATAATTATTATTTTATTAAATTGTGCCCTTTTTTCCATTTTGACCATGGACACAACAAAATCCACTCTTTATTTATTTATTTATTTATTTTCCTTTCTCTCTAGAGGACTTGGAACTTGGAAGACCCAAAGAACAATTCTACCTCATCTTGAAATTTAACAATAATAATAATAATTCTAATAATAATAATAATAATAATAAATCTAATATTGATAATAATAGCTATTATAATGAGTATAATAATAATAATAATAATATGTGGTCAATAGGGTTTCATTTTAACTTTGTAATTTTGCCCTGTGTCTTAAAAATTCACTGAAATTGTTTTTTACACACACGCCTTCTTCAGAGCTTTATCCCCAATTTCTCCCTAATTTACAATTAAAAAAATTTAATTTATATTATTAATTGCATTCTTTTTTCTTGTTGTTGGACTTTAGACATGTGTGTGACTGGGTGTGGTAATTTTCTTTTTTTAATTTAAAATAAACATGGCGAGTCTGATCTGACTAGGCATATAAATGTACGTGTGTTTGGCAATCTTACATCACTCCGTGAAATTTCCTCGTGTCTTTAGAGGGCACCTTATATCCTCAAATTTCCCTTGTAGAAAAGAGAAGGGATTTTCCACCTACTCCTTAGGAGTGGTAGGATCTTACACCTATAAAGTAGGCATAAAAGATTTACCTTACATCCACATATGTCCCTCCTAAAAAAAGAGAATGGTTTTTACACCTACTCTTTAGGAGTGGGGGGGCGGATCTTACACCTATAAGTATGCATAATATATTTATGTATAATTAGAGTGGGAACAATCTTACACCTATAAGTACGCATTAAAGGTTGAGATATTATTAGAGTGAAAAGGATCTTACACCTATAAGTAGGCATAAAATATTTACATATTTTTAGAGTGGGAAGGATCTTAAACCTATTAGTAGGCATAAAAGATTTATGTATTTTTAGGTTCAAGATAACCTTTTGTCTCATGCTTTACAATAGGTAAAGCCCACTAGGGGTGGAGCGTTCCCTAAATGTGGGTTAACTCAGCTACTACCTCATTGTAGGTCCCTTATTATGACAATGGCCCCACTGTAGGTCCCTTATTTTGAGAATGGTCCCTCGGGCTTAACTCAGCTACTACCTCATCATAGGTCCCTTATTATGACAGTGAACCCACCATAGGTCCCTTATTTTGAGAATGGCCCCTCCATAGGGCATTCCGTTACACAAAAAGAAGACTCCGGAGAGGGGGAGGTGATCAATTTGCCGTGCAAATTATTCATTTTCATTGCTTCCAAGCCATGACGATGGAACTAACTCGTGTCCAATCTTCGACTTTCTCACACACAACTACGCTTCTTATCTTTAGAATGGTTTAGGTCCGGCCCACTTTGGTGGGTACGACAAGGGTACACAAGAGTCTTTTACCCGGTACGTGTGTACCCAATGGAGTGGGCGGGCGAGGTCTTAACTAACTAGCAATCATGGATCAGTTTTGGCACATTAGTTCAACAATCCCGACATTGAGTCATTGCATCGACACCAATTGTACCGACAAAGGGGGTTGTAATCTGCCAATTCAGACCATTCTGGTTATGAATCTGTCAGGGAAGTGGAAAATTGAATGATTACGAGTGTTGTAATCATTTGCATAAAATTTACGGAATCTGCGTTTGTTTTTGCCCACCCCAGTTGCTAGCCTAATACGAGCATTGGCACATTATTAGTTCGTAAAGCGTCAGCTGAAAATTTCTAGTGTATATGGAGGGCAGTTATTAGAGTGGAATTTCTCCTCGGCAAATGGAAGGGTGTTTTGATTTTTTTAATTAATTCCATTATACACTTTGGGTATGATCAATATATATATTTATTTATTTATTTATTTATTTATTATTATTATTATTATTATTATCGGCCGATACTTTACATTGAGGAATGCCTCGTTCTTTGGTGGTCGTTACCCTACGCCAAAAGGATTTGCGAGTGAGTGAGTGAAGCACAATTCTCCACAAACGTGCGGATTTTGCTTTGCTTTGCTTTGCTTTGCTTTGCTTTGTTTGCTTCTTCAAGCATAAAGATATGGCCGGATTTTCGAGATCCCCCAAATGTATTACAAAACAAGATTACACTAAGTCCAGTCCACAATTTTGGGAATGTCCCTCCGTCGCTTGCTCGCTCGTGGGGCTTTTACCCATTGTAACCAAAAAAAATTTCTTGTCTCATTTAGGCATTATGAAAACAATTTTCCTAAGTGGGTATAGGCCAAATATATGTGGGTTCCATTTTATTTTATTTTTTTTAAAATTAATGGTGTTAATTTTAATGAATCAACAATTGAAATTGAATCATCGACTACAAAATTATTATTATTATTATGTTACGGAATAAGCCTTGGCAAAAAATCATTACCACCTAACGGAAACGGGAGCTCACCTTTATCAAGCTCGGCATGTTCTTGAATATCCAAAGCCGAAAGGCGAACATTATCTTGTACCCCAACGTTTGTAGATGACAAGGCGTAGGAGAGGGAGGGTACTGATGACCCACCGAACACTTTTAGTCAGTTTTGAGTGATTTATAAAACCCGATGGGTACGCACGTCACCAAAGGCAAATGATGCGATGATCAAAGATTTTAAGCTCAAAATCCTAATTTGTTTTTTTTTTCACCCATCGCCTAACACTGAACCCACCCCCCCCTTACAAGAATGTTTGGAGCAATGTTGTCCGATTCTTACGCATAACTTGAAACTGAAAATTTTCTAATTACAAGCCATTGTGAACCAATTAAAAAATGACCACATACCTATATCAACCACACCCTGAACTCTATTATTCAAAAAAAAATGAATAACTGAAAAAAATTTCTCAAACTTAAGAACATGTCGAACCCTATCCAACACAAAAATAAAATAAAATAAAAATTTTGAAAAATTAAAAAAATTAAATATAAATGAAAATTTGGAACATGTATAAAAACAAATTTAGGTATATAAATATCATCCATAAAACTTATTGTGAACTGTTTGATATTTTATGTTTTTATATTTAAATGGCTATCATTTTGTGACACGTAGTACTACTACGGTTGAATTTTTAAATAATTTACCAATTTTGATGATCAATTATTTTTTTAATCAATTTATTGTTTTACAAAGTCGTTCACTCTCACTACTATTATTGAACATTGTTTTAAGTTTAAAATGTTGTCAAGATGTGATTAGATTTTTTTATGGTGATGTTCGAGTAATGTTTAATAAAAAAAAAATCATTTAAATTATTTTTTTCATTTGATTGGAAATGAATTCTTATCTTGACACCAATATGTTGTAAATTTGTGTATGTTGTGATTGATGTTTTAAACTATTGAGGGATGTCAAATTATGGCATTTATTATCATTTTTTTGCAAATATATGTTCTTTATCATTTTAACCATATTTCTTTTGATTTGCTTGAATGTAAATATTCAAAATCAAATTTGTACAAAGATGGGTAAGTGGAACTTTTCTTTTTCTTTTTTCATACTTCCATTGAATTGTTGGTTTATGCGCTCTTTTTATGGGTTTGTTTTCATGTATTGCAGTAAGGTCAAGCTTTCACTCCAATTTTTATACTTCCCTTTGGATTCCATTGTTTGTGTTTTTCAATCTCATTTGTTATTGGATATCACTCCTTTGACTATATGTTTATTAGTTGAGCAAGCTTAGTTATGCCTTGCTTTTCTAATGTACATGTAAATGGCACTTTGGCTGTTACTTTAGATACAAATGGTGTACAAATTGTAACTTAATTAAGTGGAGTTGTAACAGGGAATGGGAGAAGTGCAAGTTGCCTAAGGAACAGGGCCAGAAGCGTCACAAATGGAGATGCATATACTGGGAAGAGGTCTTTCAATGTAGGCCTGGCCTGAACTATCATCGACATATGGCAAGGGTAGTTTTGGCTTCTTCTTGGGGACAATTCCAAAGTTGATTTTTAAACAATTTTCATTTTTTTGGATTTTGGTGTTCCCACCAATTTCCCCAAAAAAATTTGATGTTCTTGTGAAATTGTTTTAATTTCCCAACAAGTTCCCAAAGTGTTCCTCGTCATGTTCCCAAAAATAACAATAGAAAACAATTAACCAAAAATGGTCTCCATCCACATGGAGGTATTTGGGACTCCATCCAACATAGTGAAAGTGTGGAGCATAACGACATATTTTATAAAAGCCATTTTAGTGATATCATTGGGGATTCCCTTATATATTAAAGTTTAAGGCCAGGAACAAGGACCTTAGTACCTAGAAACCTCTAACCCTATTTAAAATTAAAACCCTAGCCCCTACTTAACCCTATGACTTGGACCTTGTAAAAGACTTTTAAGACCTACTAGGTCCAATTTTTGACTAGGTTTAGGTCCAATTCTTAAGATCAATGTTGATCCATGTAGAATTGTTGGGTTTAATTCTTAACAAATTATGAGTCCATGTAAACCCATTAGGTCTAGTTTTTAAGGAACATGCAAAATTAACCAACACTAGTTGCAACTTAATTAGGTGAAGACACATTAAAATCCTTTTTTGAAGTTTGAAAGCAACCATTTAAGTTATTTAAGTTATTTTCGTAGGTTTTATTATTAGTATTATTAGGCGAGTGCCTATTAAGCACCCCAAACCTTAAAGAAAAGATATCATATATCAAAAAATAAAAGAGCAAAACATTTCCCCCCATTAACTTCAATCATTGTCCTTTGCTATAACATTAAGTTATCACTAATGATCAAAGTGTTCACTACTAAGAAAGCCACTAGGTGTGATAAAAAAAAAACATTTTCAAATTCCTTTCATTTTATTTACCTTAGATCAATAAGGTTTTAGAGGATGAAATTTCACTATCATTCATATGTTTTGACATCATTATTAAGAAAATATCAAATGATAATTTTGAATTAACTTATGTTAACTTAGAAATGGATTGTTTGTGACAAGTTAACAGAAACAAGTTTATGAAAAAAGATTGAATATACAACCCTAGAAGACAAAAACGTACAACTTTTAAAGATGTTGTGAAAAAATTTATGATACAACAAAACAAATTACAAAATCTACAACATTAAAAGGACCTTCGCAAGGAAGCTCATAACCATAATAACAAATGGATGAACATTACAACCCTAAAACATAAACCCTAATTAACTATCCATAAATAAATAAAAATTAAAGTGTGAACTAATTTGAAAACTTCTACTATCATTTAGAACATTATCTTTTAAAATCCTTGCATCTTAAAATCTTTGGATCTTTTGAAATTATTATTATGAAATATATTTTAATAAAGACATCAATGTTGAAAAGGAAATTCCTAACAACACATTTTGAATATTTTGATGTTTTAGGTGCATTTGCTTTTACCGAACATCATTTATTGATATAGTGTTACATGTTCAAAAAATTGTAGTAAGTGAATCTAAAACCAAAGAAACATTCCATAGACTATTTCATTCTTATTTCTTTTGATTCTCCCAAGTTTTTGATGTATTTCTAGCAACTTAAAAAGGTTTTCAAACTTCACCTTTGCCTTCTAGTGCTAACATTTGATAAAACTAAAAAAATATTTTTAAATCAAAAGATAAAATTCATGATATTTGGTATATATTTAATTAAATTTTCACCTTTAGGGGGGGAGAAATTAATTAACATGAAATGTGAAAAGAAAATTTTCATTTTGTTTGATTAAAATTTGAATAAAACATGTAACACTTAGTATTAACTTGTGTTTTTTTTGTGGGAAATTTGACATGTTGTGGTTATTTTAAGGAATATTTTATTATAATATTCCTTCTTAAAATTTGTAAAACAAAAGATATTTTGCATCAATTTCATTAGATGTCTATTCTTGGTTGTTTTAGGTAACCATACTATACAAAAAATTAAAATTGGACATGTTACCATTTATTGTTAATTCCCTCTTGGAATGCTTACTAATGATGTTCCAATAGAAAATTGAAAAAAAATAAAACATTGGTGTCAATGTGCAAAAAAGTGTAAATAAAAGGAAAATTAATTGTATTTGAATGTATTTGAAAAATAAAGATCTTTTGGAAAAGGAATAAATTAGCCTTAAACATAATTGACATAAAATCTTGGATTTAAAAACAAAATTAATCTTAATTGGTTATTGTTTCATTATTGGTTAGATTTACATGAATGGTGTTTTTTTAGTGATAAAAATAGATGTTCAAAGGGGGGAGGGGGGGGGAATGTGATTGTATAAAACAAAATGTTAACATTTTAAATTGAAAATAGTTGAAGGAAAAAAAGAATAATGATGATTGATTTAAATTTAAATGATACAAGTATATTTAATACTATATAGAACATGCAAAAAGTCTAAATAAAATGAAAGATAATTGATTTTAATATCTTTGATAAAATTTTGCATGAAACCCCATGAAAACATTTTATTTTAAATCTTGACATTACATGCACAAAATAGGATTCTTTCAGTCGTATTATGTGAGGAAAAATTAAATTTTTTCACTTCATTATTATCTAATTTTCTCATATGCACATATTAAGGTCACCCTAAACTTAATTTAAATTTTATGTTTGCATTGAATTTTGGTACTATATATTTATTTTAATTTTTAATTTTAGTTGAAGTTGTGAGGGATTTGCATGTTGTTCACCACAACAATAGAATATATAAAAATAACATGTTTATCAATAGATTTGTTCAAGTCTATTCATAATCTTAAGAGCCAACTAAAAGTGGGTGGACATTGTTTAAAATTGCAATTTTTTTATTTTTGAAAATTCAAAGGGGAACACAATAATTTGGATCATCAATTCTTTTTTTGGAAATAAGTTCCATTATTTGCAAAGATTCAATGCTCAAAATTTGATGCAAATTGATAAAGTTTCAAAAGTGATTATAAACACTCAAAACTTTGGAGTGGATTTTTTCTTTTTCTTTTTTTTTTCTTTTCAAATGTCCACCATTCCTTCTCTAAATTGAAATGGATACTTATATTGATGATTAAAAGAGACAGAAAACTTGAGATTGGTAAAATCCATTTTTACAACACACTTGAACACTTTTGGTTCAAATTTGTTTTTGGCCTTGAAAATCATGAATGTTGAAAATGCATCTTTAACAAAAGTTATTCATTTTGATGTGATAAAAAACATGGATGCATAATATACATGATGCATGATCAAGGTGTAATATTTTTTTTAAAAAATTATAACATAGTTGTAAATTGGGTGTGATAAATATAAATTTTGAATTAATAGACCAACACATGAATGCCACATGTCACATGCATTCCTTGGAAAAGGATTTTTCAATGCAATCATGTTAATAAGAACTAAAAGCAATTGTAAGCTTTACTTATATTTCATGTTTTGAAATGTTAATTTAAATTAGTGTTCAAATTTTGAGATTTATTTATTTAATAACATTCAACATACATCATGGGAACATTTTATTTTTTTGAAATCAACCTAATAAACTAAAATTCAAAAGCAATTTTTAAATAATTGTAATATCCTAGTTGCAATGTAAAAAGATTCATTTTAAACTATTTTTAGAAATTTTAATACCTACATATTTCTGACAATTTTTAATGTAAACCTTCAAATAAATTTTTTCAATTTTTTTATATTAAAAAATCCAAAACATTTTCAATTAAAAACAATCACCTAATGGCGGCACTGTTGGTTCTTATTAAAGTGCTTGACCCTTTTATCTTGGGTCTCATGGCTCCCAAGGCTATGAATCTCCCCGTTCCCACACAACATGTCATTTTGTTAGAGACATCCTAATTCTTAAGATGAAATTTACCATACATTAATTATATTTCAGTTTTGAGAATAAATAGTATCCTATTATAGAATTAGTTAAATTAAAATTTGTACCCAATAATCAATATATGGGACCACATGTTTATACTTGCATAGTTTTCTAATTTTAATTTAAATGTGTTTCCTTTAGGAAAGAGAAAGAGCAAGTTGGCCCTAAATAAAAAGGAGTGAAAGTTTATTTTTAAAACCAAATTAATTTTATTTGATTATTGTTTATGTTGATCTTTTCCCTTGGGTCATTTTTTATGAACTGAAAATTACATTTTTGCAATGGTAAAAATATAGAAAATAACTTTATTTGGTTATATTTAATAAAATTAGTTTACTTGAGCCATTAGCCTAAATGTGAACTTGTTGCCCAACTAATTTTTCCTTTGAAAATCATTTAAAAATATTTTATTTGAATTTCTAGTGGGCAATCTTTAAAATTCAACATCTTAAATCTAAGAATTACAAAATTGCCTCTAAGAAATCCCACTCATAAAGTGTTTTCTAATAGTACCAAGAGCCTGCCCCAACTTCCCTAAATATTTGAGTTTTGATTTTGTTCAATTTTTTGAAAAAAAATCTATATTTAAAAATTCTTGCACCACAAGTCTCAACATTACAAAATCACATAAGTGCACCCCTACTCATCAAAGGCTTTTCTATAGTAATAAAAACATAGTGGATGGTAATGAAAGCATAGTGGAGTGGCACCATGGATTGGGAAATTTCAATGTGAAAAAAAATGAAAATAAAATAAAATAAAATAAAATAATCTTCCTTAACTGTGAAGTTGTTACCCATCAGATTGAATTTGAACTTTGAAATTTTATTGAATTTTTAATTTACAAAGATATTCACAACTAACGCCTCTTTCACCATACACCTAAAAATCACAAAATCACCTCCATAAAATCCTACTCATTCAACACTTTCCCATAATACTAAAAAACACACAAATTTCTTTCTAAAATGTTAATTTGTGTTTTATTTTACTTTCAATGAAAAAATTGTTCAATATTCAATACTTATTACATTTTAGGTCTGAACATTATAAGACCACCTTAGTGCATTCCTACTCCTTGAGGGCTTTCCAACGGTATCAAGAGAGTGGTAGGAGACACCTTGGTTTGGGAGAGATTTGAACATGTTAAACAAAAGTAGCTAAGTAACTTTCAAGAATTTACAAAATCATCTCCAACAAATCTTATTCATCAAGGGCTTCTCAACATCACCAAGAACTTGCCCGAACTTCCTGAAATTTTATTTTAAAACATTTTTTAAATAGTTGTAACATCCTCGGGGGGTAACCTAAAAGGACTTGTACTTAATTATTTTTGACAATTATTTAATATGGATGGATTCAAAATCACCTTGGTTGCACCCACACTCATTGGTGAAAGCTTTCCAATGATACCAAATGCATAATTGGGGAGCCTAAGGTTTGAAAGATTTCAATGTGACAAACAAAACGAACTACCTTCTTTAATAGATAGACTAGTGTGGCATGTGCTATTGATTCAAGTGTGAACATGATCTTGATTGTAGAACTCTTGTGAAAAAAATTATTTAAAATGAATTTGAAGTGACAAAAATTACTCAAAATTTAATGTCTTTCACAACTTAGGTCTAAATTTTTGAAATTGCCTTAAGAAATCTCACTCATCAAAGGCTTTCAAACGATATCAACACTTCACCTAAATTTCATTAAAATATTTATTTTTTATTTTTAATAAATGTTTCTTTGACAAAATTGTTCAATTAATTCTTGCACCATAAGTCTAAACACTATCAAAGCACCTCAAAACCAAAAGCATGACGAGGGGTGCTACGGTTTGGGAGATCTCAACACGACAAACAAACAAAAACAAACAACCTTCCTTGATAAACAAATTTATAAAAAAAACCCAAAAAAATATTAACTAACAAATTATATTGAAAATTAGCCTCGAATCAAACAAAGTGCACAAGTAATGTGCAAGAACCTTGTGTATAAATAAACACTACACATGAATTGTTGTAATAAAATTTCATCATTTGTTTCTCTTGAGTTTTTTTACCCCTTTGGTTGTTTTACATGAATAGTAATTGACTCTTTTTCACTGGTAAAAACAGATGCTCTGGTAAAACCAAATTATTTTTATTATTTTTTTAATAAATAATTTCATTATTGTTTCTCTTGCGGTTTTTAACCCCTTTTACACTGGTAAAAAAAACTAGATACTCTAGGTTTAGGGTTTGCATGTGCTTGGCGAGAGAGAGAGAGAGAGAGCGGAAGACGGTCCGCGCTCGATTTGCTTCCGTTTCTCGCGCCTCGATTGCGATTTCTGGTCGATTTGGAGGCACAATGCGCCACCGCACTGGCTCTTCATGCTCAAAATCTTCCCGGATCGGTTTTTATTTCGTGCAATTTGACCCTGTTTTGAGTGTTTTGTGGATGGGAATACCTCGCTCTCTGCATCTCTCCCCCGCCTCAGAGTCCTTCGCGGTTGGTTTCTGAAGGATGGGGGAAGAGATAGGAGAAGAAGAAGGATCGGGGAAGTGCGAAGCTCTCTCTCTCTCTCTGTGTGCATTGAGTTGAATCTGCATCAGTTGTTAGTATTGCAATCTTTCTTTCTTCCATCTCTTTTTTTGATAGAAGTTTGGAAGTTTTGTAGTTGGTGTCTGGATTCTTCTTTTCTCCTCGTTTCTGCGATCCGCTCTTTCGGGGTTCATCATTCGTGTTCGCGTTTCTGTGGATGCTTAGGTTTCTGGTGTGGCGTTCCTCGTGTTGTACCATGCAAGCACAAAAGAAATGGGGCTAGTAGAAATGGTAAGGCTGAAAATTGCAGCAATTGAAGCCAGTCGGGCCCCCTATTCCAGCAGCAGATTCGGATCCCGGAGTCTGCTACACGATGTTGACACTCACATCAGGTCTGGAGACACTCTCGCCCCGGACTCTCTCTTTCCAACTCCATGGGCTTGTACCTCCAGAAGACAAACATAATAATCAGAGATTACTTGGAAGATATCAACGAAATTCCAGCACCAAGAATGTTCTGACCTCCAGAGCTTTGGGGTCAACCCTAAACCCTAAACCCTATGCAGCCAAACTCAAGGATTTGGAATAAGAGGAGAATTCAGATCAAGCAGTGCAATGGCTGAATGTCATGGTCACAAATGCACTCTCTCCCCCATGCAACATATTGTCTTGAATGCATGTCTGCTATCAAGGACCGGTTGAATCTGCGCATCTGTGCCATCCAGCATATGAATGACAATAGGCACCCTTGCTCTGTGCTCCAACAACATTCCAAGTCTTCAGAGGAGTTGTGGAAAATCTGTCAGGCATTGACAGCAAAGACATGGCTCAGACAAGGTCAATGGCACATGTTTTACAAAGAATTCTACAATTTTCTCTTCCTTCTGGGCTCTGCCAAGATAAGCAAGAAAGACCCATAACAGCAGCAGCAGCAATAACTCCAAAATTTATTGACAAGATCCATCCACAGGCCTGCAAACTATACCTCTTCTTGCAGGGGCAGCAACAGACAATTTCAGGATTAGAGGTTTTCATGTTCCTTGTGATCTTCTTACTTCTCAGGGCCAAAATGACCTTCCTTCTTTAGAGGGAATGGTGGCAGAGTTTTGGTTTATGCACCTCAAGATGCTTCTTCCCTCTTCACCAACAATGTGAAATGGAGAAGCAATTTATGTTGTACACAAGATGATCCTTCACTATTCACCATTGATGTGAAATTGAGAAGCAATTTGATGGTCCTTCCCTTTCATCATCAATGTGAAATGGAGAAGCAATTTGCATTTGTCAAACTTTGCTGTGACATACTGTTTGGTATTTATTCTCATGATGATGTACTTTGCTTTAGTTTGTCTTTCATGATTCAGAAATCCTGTACTCCTTTTGGAGCTTTAGGTGAATTTCCATTTAAGAAAAAACAGTGTTGCATTTTACATTCTGCACTTACTTCTCTTCGGAAATTTATGCTGCATTTTGTAGGTCTGCAATTCTGGTATTGATTGTTCGATATACTCAAGAGGGTTTTGAGTAGTTCTACAGGTGTCACAGGTATTGATGTTTATTGTTCTATTGATTTTTATTCAATGTGCTCGAATTGGAACCAAAGTTTCATCCTTCAAACTCAGACTTCAGTTTGTGAGTTTTGTAGCCTGATAGCACATTCAACTGACCTGCAACTGCCAAGCTTTTTGTGAGAAAAACAACAGATTGTGGCAGGTTAGCAAAGTTCATGGAATATGAATTGTTGGGTATCCTGATTTCTGCAAAGGCTCTGGGTGCATCCTTTTGGCATGTTCTCAGCACAACAACTTGACAAGGAGTTGAATAAGAGCATGAAAAGGCAAATGATGCCTTCTGATAGTCCTTTGCCACATAATATACTTTTGAAAACTGTAACTTTCTTGCTTTGGCTTTGCTCCTGTTCCATTTAAGTGCTTCACATGAGGCGATTTGATGAGGAGAGTTTGTTTATTTTGACTCCAAAGGCCTTGATTAGCAGTTTGAAGAGGCTGAGAAGTTAATCACATTCTGTAAATGAAGTTTGTGTTGTGAAAAAGCAACCTCCATCAAGCCACTGTAGGATGCTGATTTTCTCTCTATTGGCATCTACAGGAATATTGGGGGTCTTCTTCCTTCCCCAGGATCAATCTTCTACTGCAAAGAAGCTGAACCATGAACCATATGGCGTTGTATTTGGTATGCGATAATTATGAGCTCCATTCTTTGTTTTCATTGAAATATTTTGTTTATTATTGGGTACCATATTTGTTATTAGCTTGTATGTTTCTATGCTAGTTCTATGTCTTTCATTCAAGCTGACGGTTCATTGACAGCTGATTTTATGGTTTTGAGGAAATCTTGGACACTTGAAAAATAAATTTGACTGTTGCAGTTGTCTAATGAGTGTGCATTTTGTGCTTTGATTCTCTCTAGATATGCTTCCTTTTTTGGCTGATGGCATAGGCTTTTGGGTTTAGTGATTGTCATGGACGCTTCAACTGAAGCTTCCACCATCACAGTTATAACTGTGAAACTGCAATTGAGAAATTGTACAGTAACAATTCTTGCAACTTTGTCTTATCAACTGTGCCGGAACGAAGTAGTTGTACATCAGAGTTGCAGCTGAGCACATCTAATGTGCTTCGAGACCCAAGATTTCATTAAAAAAAATTGTTCAAAGAGCTGCATTTCTTCTGTGCATGAGAGATCAGTTCTAATAGAGTGTAATTGGTTTTTCTGGATGAATGTGCTGATTCTCTTGTCAGAATCTGCCAAGGTGGCAGATTATGCACTTCATTCTATCTCAGCAGATCAAATGGAAGAGCGTAGTCCAGTATGATGAAAAATGGGTGCTTTTCAGCTACAGAGGTTCAGTTTAGTAATCTATGGTACTACAAAGCAAACCACACTATTTGCTCTGTGGGCATAAAACTATTGAACACTCAGAAAGCATGCTTTTTTTCCCTTCCAGTATCTGTTATACTTTTTCTCTTAATGTCTTCCCAACATACTTCATGTGTGACTAAATTCCAATTACATTGTGACTGAAAAACTGATATATTTCAGTTAAATATATTTGCATGTAAAACTGAAATCTGCTTTAAGTAAGTAAATTGAATGGGACAATAATGTTGCTACAAGCAACTAAATCTGGCTGAATTTCTTTTTGGGTTGAGATCTCCCGATTGAGATCTGTTTTGCAGATTTAGAGAGCTGTGCAGGCCTTGTGGTTGCAAAACTTTGTACCATACCACAGAGAAGCTTACATTCATGTGATTCTGTGTAGGGTAAAGCCCTGGGAGCAAGGGCAGGACGTATTCCCAGCTTAACAACTGAGGCTAGCCCATGCCACAAGACCTCCCACCTGTATGATGGGACGCCCTGTCGCATGGGCAAACCTTGCATGAGGGAGGGCATTCGCCTCTGAAATGTGCTGCCATCAAGGTAAATGCTTTTCCATTGGGGCCCAGTTCCCTAGCTATGCACAATGGGTAGGTAGCTTCATTGTTTGTTTTCACCAGTGTTGGGCGGTTCTTTGATTTCGTTATAACCGGTGTTGGTGGGGTTATTGACACGACACCTGGGTATCAATCTGATATTGATAACCTACCCAGATTATTGGAATTCCACTCAAAGTAGGTTATTGACCCTAAAAACCCTAAACATGTGTATTATATAAAACAAAATAACAATAATGATGATGATGATATTATTATTATTATTATTATTATTTACTAAAAACCCACCTTACCTCGGTATAACTTTTGGTTACCTATTTCTTACATAATTGGTTACCAAGATGAAACCAAATATTAACTCAATCGAGGTTCAATAACAGGCATCGAGTGGATGGTGCTTTGATGTGTGTTGGGTTTTCACAATGGTACTAGTAAAGTGGTTGGTGCTGGATTGGTGTCATATTTTTATACATATCATATTGTTTTTAGTATATATACCTTTCTAAAAATTTGAGATGAAGGAAACAATTCTATTGGAAAATGTGGACAGATCTTCAACCACTTATTTCATTGTCTAATTTGCTTCATGCAACCAATGAGAGATTTAGTGCATAGGTTGATTTCTTTGCCTTTTTGGAAGTTCTCTATTTTTCACTTTTGTGACCCTTGTTTGTAGTTTTTGGGTGTTGTCTCTTTTGTGAATGTAGGTACTCACTTTTTGTTCCTCCTTTTCCTTTCTAGGTGGGTGTTTTTTAGGGTTTAAAGTTGAGGCTTTTTGACAAGGTTTCATCATCATCTTCAAAACATTTGATGTTTGAATATCATTGTCATGTTATATTGAGATCAATGATAATAATTTTTTTAAAAGGGTACTAAGGCATTAACCATATTGGTAATAGTTATAATTTCAAAACAATTCAATACATATTTATCTACACATTTGATTACAAATCATTGAATGATAGTGTTAGATTGTGTGCCAAGATGATAGCCACCTTATCAACCCTTGATTTAAAATTTTCTCATTGAAAGTGCCACATTCATATTTATTATGTGCAATTTCAAAGTTCAATATTGAAACTTTTTTTTAAACAATTTTTTTATTTTGCAAAAGTGTCAAAAATTTTGTGAATTAAATGCATTTGTAAAAAACATGTGTTCCACATTATCCTAAAAGGATTTTGTAAAATAATAAAAGTTTGCACCTCACCTAAAAATAGGCCAAACATCATTAACATATATTTGTTGGATCTAGTGAGGCAAAAACATTATGAATATTTAGTGTGACACCTCTCTTTGCATGCCTCCAAATCAACATTTCTCTCCAATTTTTCAACTTTCAAATGGTTAATGGTTAGTTTTGAACGTTTCAAAAGTCTAAAATTCATCCAAACATATAAATAATAAAAGGATATAATTCAAAATGATATCAAAATCTAACTATTGAAAATCCATGATTTTTTTTTAAATGGAATTTTGTTAGCAATGAATATTGAAAGTGGTCTACCACATCCCCATAATAGTTGGTTTCATAGAATATTATTCTTTATATTTTTCATATTCAATTAATCCAAGTATCCTCAATATCTCATACTTAAAAACTAAATTTATGTGATCTTTAATACCATTGCCTCCACAATGTTAAATATAGCCCAAGCAATTGTATACTTGCCCAAACATGACAATGCCAAGTAACCAAACTTTCATTTTTACCATTGAAAGTGCCATATTCACATTTTAATATTCCAAATTTGGGCTTTTTTTCAAATTCAAAAACATTTGGACCTAATTCAAAAATAAAGTTTGATTTCATGTACACACTACACACTCCCAAAGGCTATAAATTTTATAAAAGTACAAAGCTTTAAACCAAGTTAAAACTACAAATTAAAAAATATTGAATTTTAAAACAAATTAAAACCAATCATCTACCTTTAAATTTTAGCCTTAAATAGGTAGCCTTCAATAATTTGATTATTCTTTAACCTTAATGTGTCTACCCAAAAACATGAACCTATTTTCAAAAGTTTATTTTCAAAGATCTAGTTTTAGGCTTAATCCTAACAAAATGATAGTTTCACAATCCAATTTTTTTGCTAGTTTCACCAAAAGGAAATTAAGTTGGGTTTCAGTGTTAACAACCTAAACCCTTAGGGTTTAAGTATGTTCTAAATTATTGGTGTTAGCTAATAAAAATTCGGTATGATATTTTATATAAATGTGTATACCAATCATTGATATCAAATTTTCATCAATATATTTTGATACAACATTGGTCTTCACCTTTCATAATTGTGAAACTTTTTTCAATAACAACTTCAAAAATAATGATCCACTTTTTTTTTAATTGTAATTTTGTTTTATTTTTGTCCATATTTCACAAATTGTTGAAAAAAGTCACTCATTTTTATTCCTTGTGTTTATTATCCTTCAAAAAAACAAAAATTTGGCATGATATTTCTTTTTTTAATTTTATTTTAAATATATAAAAAAGAAATGTGCTATAGTTTGGTGGGTATATTTGAAGTTGTTTTAAAATTAAGTCTCATTTGTGGTTGTTGGAGTAATTAACATTCTTTTAATTGTTGGAAATAAGAATTAATCAAAAATAAAATTATTCATTATGAGTTGTGGAATTTGGGAATATCAAATTATGCAACATGAATAATTAAATAGATAGAAAGTAAAATATTTATTGACATGTAAAAAATGTATTGTAAAAATATCAATTGCTCCATAAGGAATATATTTGGAAATGTATTAACAACTATAATTTTTTACATGTTATTATTTGCCAAATAATAGGTTTTTTTGTTTTTCTTAATTACAATAACTAAAATACCACATACAATATTAACCAGAAGCAATTTACACTCTAATGATTTTGACTTTCAAGTTGTTTGTTGTTTCCGTTTCTCTAAAAACACTTTTTCGTTTGGTTTTTTAATTTCTTATTCACTTCTTAGTCAAAACCAACACATAACCTTTGTTAATTGTACTACAACGATTCAAACTACATCATTTCCATTATTTTATTCATTTCCAAAAATATTCAAGGGATGTGAGAGCATTATTTATGAATGAATTGATTTTATCATTTGAACATGTATTGACCCATAAGTTTATCAAATGGTATTAGGGGCAAAACAAATTTATAACAAAATGAAAACCCAAGATGCATTCCCTAATGCCAAAAAATAAAAATTGAAAATTGCAAGATGTTATTAAGATGAAAACACAAATAAACCCTAAACCTTAAACCCTAAATCAATTTCCAAAATAAGGAAAAAAATATGATTAATGCAATTGTGTGATAAAGAAAATCATTCAATATGATCCTAATTGTGAGCTTATGTCCAAAGTTAAATCATGAAAAGGGAAATCTGCTAAAAAGTGTCAGAAGTTTCAAACACATTTTCACAAATATGTGAAAGTGCAAGGTTTAGTCAATTTCAACATTCCTAAATGGATTTCGATTTTGAGAGTTGACATCCAAATCTTTGGGAAAAGGTTTTAAATAATAAACCTTATTGAAATGAAACCTTACATATTATAGATGAATTTATATTTTCCATTTGAAGATTTTATAATAAATTATGATTGAAATAATGATCATGAATTAAATTGGTAGTTTGACTTTTGATCATTGAACAATATTTGCAAGGTATGGTGACTCATTTTTGTGTCACAAC
>Ga0209611_10006695_pt1 | contig 18750 bp, 18 predicted proteins | sample S1TSphgellanicum_3_FD_187693 | JGI IMG/M metagenome (GOLD analysis project Ga0209611, IMG submission 187693) | Host-associated microbial communities from peat moss isolated from Minnesota, USA - S1T2_Fc - Sphagnum magellanicum MG (SPAdes) (version 2) | ecosystem: Host-associated > Plants > Peat... | reverse complement strand
AACCTCAAGGTGTGAGTCATGGAAAACTACTGTCAAAACCAGACATATTGAAACTGACAGTTCTGTTTGCTTTCATGCAGGCGGTTGATTTTCTGCGAACTATCTCAGTATGTTGGCTGCTATGACAGCATTTGATGTGGACCCATACAATGGGGAGCTTGAAATTCATGAGTCAATTAGTTCTATGCTGCTAATTTCAAATTTCTGATCTTTTCTGTTCATAGGAATGTGGCCACCTTTCTGACACTCATATATGTGCATCCCTTTTGCATATGCAAATGCCAAGCTGCTGGGGCTGCCCTTCAAGCCATGCCAGAACTGGCTGTTCTATTTGGCCTTCTTATGTGTGGTCCAAAGGTGAGCTTTTTGATTGAAAATTTCATTGTATGAGCATTTCTTAAAGTCGAGCATCCCATTGGAGCCTTAGATTGATCCACCCAATTGCTGCATACAGCAATGGTCAAAGACTATACAAAGGAATATGTTCAACTATGCACACATATTTACTCTGGATGCAAGGGGTGAGTTCTAATTCATATTGTGCTTACTATGTACAGGTGATAAGTATGGCGGGTCTGTGCAATGGTGTGGTGTCACCCAATGACATCCTTCTGCTCTCCAATTACAGAAACATGGGTTAAGAGTGTAGACAATTCTGAAGGATGTGAAGAGATGTGTGTCTCTTAAGTACCATCTACATTTCTGGGGTCAGAAAGGGGGATTTGTATAGTGATTTCCTATTTTCGGCATTTGTATTTGAAGACAAAGTTCAACATGAAAAGACTGATTGGTCTGAAACCAAGGGAAGGACAAACAGAAGAAAGACTTTATATGCAGGCTGTGTCTGCCTGCTTTACCCAGGGCTAGTTTGACTCAGTTGTCAAAGAAGTTTCTGTTGAAGTCCAGTTTTAAACCTGTTGCAAGCTTGTGATGCTTTGGGTGTGTAAGGGTTATTAAAATGGTTGCATTTTTTGAAGAGAACAAAATGCACTCCCATAATTAACAAAACTACTGGCTTGATATTGTGAGGTATGACATATGTTGGATTGCAATCAAAATTGAGTTCGAACATTGAACAAAGAACATCAATTTCACTGATGCATATTAGAAGCTCAGTTCATTTGTTCGGATGTAGACGTACTTTTTGCCCACACGTGGTCTTCTCAGCAAGAATTTTGGGAAAAAAAATTCCTTTGTATTTTGAGTGTGCTTATTGTAGGGAACCTGCCTAGAGCTTCATCAGTGTGTGTTTAGGAGTGTACTTTTTCACCATTTGTGTAGCTTCATCGATGGTTTGAGATCCTTTGTTGCCTCATCTGACCAGGGCTATATCCACTTTCTCAATATGTGATTCTCTCAAACAACCGGCAAGCATGCTTGATGATGGGGGAACAGTAGTGGTGATTCTCTCATTACTTGCACAAACTCATCATCATCATTATCACCCTGCAAAAACTCAAATGCACTGTTGTCAGACAAACTCTGCTCTCACTCTTTATCACTTGCACCAAAACAAAACAAGAAAAAACACAACCCAACAAAAAAACAAAAAAAAACCAAAAAAATCCCAGCTCTTGCTTTACTGCTGCTGCAGACTGTTGTTGTTGTTGACTACTACTACTGTAAAGCTCCATCAAAATGCTCTGCAAAATGCTCTGCAATCACCTGCTGATCTGGAAGAGAAAGAAGAAGAGCAGCACAGCAAACAAACACAGAGAAAGACACCCTCACGCGCACTTGTATAGTCAGTAACGATAAGATTCTTTCCCATCCGTGAAGGCTGGCTCGCTTACGGTAATGTCAGTAGAGCAGGCGATATTCATCCACGAAGACATGGTGACTAGCGGTATTCTCGTATTCTCTCAAATTTACGACGGATGAAGAAGGTTGTATCCAGTCGACTCATCCACGAGAAATGTGTTTTCCATCTATGGTAGATATATTGGCATCCATGAGGGCTGGAGTTTCTTATTGTAATGGAGTTGAGGGATCGAGGGACGCGGCGAGAGAGCGGGTGAGGAAGGACGGGTGGGGTTCTATTTTGCTTTGTGTTTTCGCTACGGCGATGGCGGAAGGCAGAAGGGAGGCTCGGAAGACGAGGGTTTGTTCCGTCGTCGCAGCAGCTCTGGTGACGGGCACGGGGTTCGATCACTTTTGTTGCCGACCGCTTTTTCCGTTCAAACTAAACTTCTTCTCTTCCGTCCTCTTGGTCTAAGTGTTTCGTTTCGTTTTGTTTTTTTGTTTTTTTTTTTTTTTTTGTTGCTGCGACGAATGCTAAAGCCAATTGCTGCTGCTGATGATGCTCCAATTCGGAAACCTTGTTCGGATTTTTGTACTATTTCTTCGGAATTTTTCGCTCATCTATCCTATGGCAATAACAAAGCAGCTGATACGAAGTAAAGCTTCTAAGCATTGGAGCTTGATGTCCAGGAGTTTGCCTTTTCAACAGTGATGACACAAGTGTAAGCATTACATAATTATTCCTAAGAGACGGACGGTCTGGGAGGAGGAAGAGGAGGATGGCCGCGCGGTTGGCGCCGGCCGGACACTACGACGCCGAGAGCTTGGCAGGTGACGCGCTTCATGACTTGAACACTGTGGACTCGAGAAACGCACATGTTGACGCCATCTTGGACGCCGATAGGGGCGTGGCGACGGGCGATGATTTGGAAAACGATAACGACTCTGCTTCTGCTGGGGTGTGTAAACTCTTTTCTCGCCCTTGCAATTGTCAATTTTTTTCTTTTTTGTGTAGTCTGACTTGAGAACATCATTCTTGTTGATGACATTTTTTTGGCGACAGAAAAATTGGAAAATGTTTGTTATTTTCTGCTCGAGCTTGGTATTATTTCTTTTGAATTCTAATGACTTTCTGCTGAGAAGTTGATCCAATGGACTCGGATTGGTTTCATAAACAATTTTCTGAGCTCTCTAGTCCTTGCTCCTAGCAATTGGATTGTTATATGCTGGAGCTCGTTTCTAGTACTTGGAATGCTTGTGATGATTTCAGGGGCTGTTCACATCTCTTCTTTCCCCAATACTGTAGGGTCTGCAGCTCTTGCACTCAGTGCAATTAGAGAATGCTGTTACTAAATTTTGTGGTCATACGGTAATTTCATGAGTGGCTCATTGTTTTGAGAGGGTGTCAATGGATTTAGCATTGAGATGATATGCATGTGTAGGATTGACAGGTGGTTGTGCAAAATGTGGCAGGATTGTGGGCCACATTCATATGCCGACATTGGTTTGGAGGAAGTGGATGGACCAAACTTGGAGCAGTCATTACCATTGAACAATGATGGCTCACAATCACCCTATGGTGTCCTTACTATCAATGGTGAGTTTTTTTGCCAGAGTCTTAAATGGGATGGTTCAACGGCTCTTAGTCGGGAATTGAGATGATCTACGCTACCATTTTTGAAGTCTGTGGGACTTTTGAGAGGGGTTCTTCATCAAGATTTGGAACCAGATTGATGGAACCATCCACTCTTTGGGATGTCTAGTGACACTGTTGCAGTGCCCTATTAGAAGAAGCTGGCAAACACACACACATGCCCATGGCTGTTTGGTATTTTCTTATTTTAACCAGGACATCATTGAATTTGACATTGCCTGACTGGTCAACTTTGTTTTTTTGTGTAAGCAGATGTTATCCCTATAGAATCTACAAGAGCTCGCTTCCTGCAGCTGATTATTGACAACTTCATCACATACCACATTATTCCTGTTCCTGAGTCACCAGATATGAACTATCTTGACAAGTCAAAAAAGCGAAAGTCAAGGGATTCACAATATGAAGGTGATCCAAGATACTTGCTGCCATTGACGTTTGTGGCTAACCTGTATGAGACACTCATTCGGGAGGTTAACCTACGGCTGGCCACAGTTGAGGGTCTTCATGAGAAAACATTTGGTGTGGCTCTTGAAGCTGCAGGTGGATTGTACAGGAGGCTTATTAAGAAGTACCCAAAGTCAGGTAAGAAGCTAGTTAGATGTGTTGCCTTAACAACTTGCTTAGATTAGGCTTTACCTTCTTCAAAACAACTGTCCTCTCTGTTTGGCTTTTATTCTCATCCAACAACTGCATAGCTCTCAACATTTCCTGTATGAAGGGACCTTTTGTGAGGTCAAAATTCATATGAGCTGTTCTTTGAGCTCATACTCTCCTCTCTTGTTTGGTATGGTTGCAATGCCTGAAGAAATAACCCTTTCTGAGTAAAACAAAGGGAGGGACATAAAGCATTGCAAAATATTTTTCACTCATATTTAGGTTTGTACTTGAGTAGTTTGTAGTGTATTAGGAAACCACAAACTAAACCCTCCCTTAACAGGAGCACCTCTTGATGTCATCAACCAACCTATTCATGTCTTCTCATTGTATATCTTTGTCTGGTAGACCCCACAGCCCTCCCAATTATATTCTTGCTTTCTTTGCCTCTCTGATCTGACTCTGGATGACACAGAGTCTGACAAGTCAATGCAGGGATCAAACCACTCTCTCACATCCCCAGACACATATAGAGACGGAAACTGTGCCTTTGGTATGGCTTTCCACTCTCCAATCTCTTACCTGCTCCCCTCCTAATACCCTGGGTTCTTGGTGCCCTCCTTCCACACAGAAAATCACCCATCCCTAGTGGAAAAATTATGTTCTTTGAGTCAAAATAGTGGCAGTGAATGGCTTACATAACTGCCAGTCAATAAGTAAAATAATGTAAGTCATTCTTTGCCATTATTTTGACTCAAAGAACAGTCAATGGCTTACATATTTCTAGTGTCCAATCTTTGCTCTCTGCATCATCAATACTATGTAACAAGTCATAGCAAATCTAAGCATGACCTTAGCAACTGTGCATGGGGTTGCAGGAGAGTCAATGACTTTCAAGAGGCGTGAGATGGCATCAGCATTGGAGGCACGCACTAAGTTCCCGCAGTTAGTGACTGGTGAAGAGAAGCGTGTGCGATTTGTTGTAGTCCATGGCTTGGAGCTTGTGGAGCGACCCAATATTCCTCCTGATGATGCTGAATGGTATGTCAGCTCCTACCATTGTCCTCTGTTTGTGTACCATATGTCTCTTTGTGTGAATCTCTTTGTTTGTATACCTCTTGATGTTGACTTAGCGTAGATATCAAGTTGGCCCATCCTGAAGCTATGATATCTTGTTCATAGGTTACAGATTGGCAGAGTTTATCAACATAGCTCAAAGAGCAAATGCTTGTGTCAGAAAGTTCTTTTCATGTGGACAAGCAGCTATACTTGCCTTATGAATCTTGAAACAATTTAGTTGTGTAATCCAGCTGAAAACCCTATAAAGTTGATTATTCTGTTTGATAAGCTCCTTTTGCATGTGGATCAGCAGCAAGACACGATCTTGTCTTACTAGCAAGCAGAGACCTGGCAAAGACTAATGCTCTAGTATTTAACCTAAGAGACATCTGATTAGAAGATTAAACCTCTTTTTGCTCATTGTGCTCTGACTTCTGTGTTGAAGGGGCTGTCTGCAGGTTTAAGCGCTTAACAGGAAGGCATGATGTACAAGTTTGTGAGTCTGACTATAAGTATTTTGCAGCCCGAGTCAAGCATCGACGGGCTCCACAGCACTCACTCTCCAGCCTGCCAGTCCTCTCAGTAATTCCCCATAGCAGCCTTGTGGATCCCTCTCTGTTTGGCTTTGGTTAGAGAGATACAAATGTGACAAAGTTTGAAGATTGTAATACTTGGCTGGGAGAAGCAAAGGTAGTTTCATTATGTTGATCTTTCAGCCCTCTGTAAGTGGGGAACCTCCTCCGAACATGTCACCTTCTGCTTTATGTCCACAGGTTTGTCCTTGCTCCTGGTTTGGTAGTCAATAGGAACTCAGCATCTGCTGTCCTTTTTTGCGGCATTATCGTGCATGTCTGCAAGAGTCGTATAGGAGAAAGAACCAACCCAAGGGAAAACCAGAGAATTAATGATGGAGTGTCAGACTATAAAGGAGATATGTTTTTGTTTTCTTCTTCAATTCTGATTGGTTTGATTTGGTTGGTATGGGCCTGCAGCCATTCGTGATCTCAGAACCTGGAACTGTGCAACCTCATCCACTGGTTGGTAACTTTGTGCATTTCTGATGATCAACATACTTTGAGTTATTGATTTCTCTTCATAGGCATGACCATTTATCCATTTCTGTGATCTGTGGGTTCATAATCTTCTGTGTGGGGCTAGAGATTTGTACAGTTAAAAGTGGAGCCTACTATATATGTTTTAAATTTCTGTCGTGCCTGCAAGGATCAATTGTAGATACTTATAAACCATCGACTCAGCATGCTTGTCACATTTGAATTTGAAACTGTTTGGTCAAGGTTAACATTTCATGACTCTGACCATAAGTAAGCATCCTTTTTGCACCTGATTAACAATCTGGAAAATTTATGGTTGGCAGCAACAACAGCATGAGAATCTTGTGCAGCACCAGCAACATACACCAACCCATGTACTACAGCACTTACAGCATACAAAGAACCATACACCACAGACCTCCCCCCATGTGTCAAGACAATTGGAATCATCAGCAATGCAAAATGGCATCATGGTGGTTGCGGTCTGTTCCTTTCCATGTTCAAAACTCCTTCTTGGGACCTACATTTTCTTATGAGCTTTGCTTGGATTTTGTTGCGACCACCCTCACACATGCAGGATTTGAGTTGCAAAGATTAATTCTACTGTTTGTTTGGGCTGCCATGTGTGATGCTTATATGCTGTATATATTGCAATGAATGAGGATACTGCTGACTTTTACAATTAGCTATGTCTCTTGAGTGGTAGCCACCATCACGATTAAGTCTTCTCATTGCTTTCAGAAATGCAACAGAAGCCCAGGATGCAGATTTTGTAGAATGGTTTGCTGAAATTTTGAGGAGCTTATTATATACTTATCTACACCCATCATTTCTAGCTGATGAAGTCAGTGAGTAGTCATGGGAGCTTGTCACTGCTATTTGTGATGAAGGTGATGGTCTGACACTTAATGAGCAACTCTCACAAGGTTATGACTGCATGCATTGTTGTGTTCCCTTCAAACAGTTGTTGTGGAGGTTTCTCTGAAATTTCATTCTTGCAACAGGGGTTGAATTGAAGTGACTAAGTAGTGTCTGACAAGGCTGCAAATAGATTATTGCTACAGATTTCTACCTACTGACACTTCACAATGTCCAAACAGCAACCTGCAGGTCCTCCAAAATTTTGTGATGAATGCGGCATGCCATACATCCGAGAAACATCTAAGTTCTGCTCAGAATGTGGCACGAAACGGCTGGGATTGTGATTCATGAACACAGGTGAATTGGTGTGGAATCGGAAGCTTTGCCTCAGTTCACTGTGTGTAATGAAGATCATAATAAATGAATGTCAATTGTACAAGAGTTTTCCCTTCCAAATGCTTGTCCATATTGTTGACCCTGTTTCTTGTCACACTTTGATTCAAGGTTGTAGAATTTGCTGCATCATGGTCTAAGATAAACTCATGTTTTTGTGCTTCAAGGTTTGAGCTTTAATTTATTCCAAAACAGAATAAGAAAGCATTTGTTATTCCTATATACCTTGAGAATAAAACCCAATGATAGCATGCCTTGGTAATTGAACATAGGCATGGAGGGTAAATCAATTTTGCTTATACCTTTATTGGGTTTTACATTAGGGTCTAAGTTTTTGCAAGGTATCTTTTACCTTGAGGATCTACAATATGTTTGCAAGTGGAGGGTAAATAAGGTAAGGTATATTTCTACAATTAAAAATAAAAAGGCACACATAAGGTTTTTTTTTTTGTTTTTTTGGTGTAATATTTCCTTCTTCATGGTTTCTCTGTTGCTTCTCCTACCATCGCCATTGGGAGAGACCTGTGTGACTGACTACTTGCTAAAAAGGTGGTTGATGTTCATGATTCCTGTTTAAATGCATGTATATGATCATTTTGGCATAGTTTTAATGCATTCTGAATCCTGACATGTCTTGATATGTGGTAGTAATGGACTATCTCATGAATCTAAATGAATTGGAAAATCAAATAAAATTTAAAGACTACAAGAAACTATTGTCACAGATTCTTAAATGTCCAATTTCAAGCATTAGTACCAATAAAGCTTACCCTTTGACACATTATGCTTGTGGGGTCCATTAGTGATTTTTTTTGGTGTCAGACTATAAATGTTTTTGGGAGATGCTTGGAAAACAGTATTTTTCCAACAACTTATCACTTTTGTTGAAATTGATTAAAAACAATGATTGAGATCCTTGGGCCAAAATCATTTTTATTTTACCCTCATGTTACGATCAACACCCAATACTTATGCCAAAGATCAAATTTAGACAAAAATTGTGTGTGTGTGTGTGTGTGTCTGTGTGTCTGTGTGTCTGTGTGTGATACATGAATGGCTTCAGCATTAATTAAAATATTTCTTCTTATTTCAAACTTTTGGAAAATTGTAAAGCAATTGTGTTGAAATTTCAGAAAATCAGCCGAAACAAAAATCATGCACTCCTCATTGTTAGGTCCAAGGTAGTTGCACTTGTTGCATTTGAAATGGTTCTTTGTTAAATTTGAACCCATGTCTATAAGTTCAAATGTCTAGCAATGATACTCAATCTAGAGAGATTAGACAATCGTACTTCAAATTTGAGAGTTTTTGACATGGGAAGGTATATAGAGAGAGAATAAGAGATAAAGTTTACATGACAGAAACTCCAAAATTCAAAAATTGATGTGCCAAAGTTCAAATTTCAAAATATGTTGATTATTTGACTATTAGTTGCCAAACCTGATGAAGGACTACCTTCTAGGTGAGGGTAGTTTTTTTAAAATATTCACATGTGCATGACCCAAGGGTCATCCTTCAAATATTGAAATTAATTTTGTGACAATATGATATTGAGATGATGAAAACCATCATAATTATGGCAAGCTACAACATGAATAATTTGATTACTCATACAACAATATATTACAATATTATAAAGCAGTAAGGATGCAATCACACTAATAAGAGCTAAAGCAAATGTTTGGTGCTTAATTTTTCATGTTTCAATGTCAAAATTTATATTAATGTTGCAAGTCATTCAAAAGCATTTATAATAATATTTTTAATATATTATGAAAAAACATGTGGTATGATTTGGAATGAAATCAATGATTATAAAATAATCAAAGGTCTAAATTGGTGGTGACCATGACATACATTAGGCTACCAACAAGTGTTTTATATCGCATCTCCTTCATCACTTCAATTTCTTCTAGTGCCCTTGTTCACTACTAAAAATCTTGTAATATATAATCATTCAATTTGTGACTATGTGCAATTATCTATCATTTGCAACTTTGTTTTATCAGTTTTACAACTAGTTCCCATCCTTTAAGATCTACAATTATTTTTTTGACTATGGTGCAATTACTAAATTGCACATCTTTTCATATTGACTAACTTTTTGAAATTTTCACCCAAAACTAGACTTTTATGTTTATTTAGTCACAAAATTAGTTGCAATTTGGTTACTTATTATGGTGTGTTTATATATTTAATGTACTCTAGGGTTTTGTAGACCACATTAGAAATTTATTATTTACCTTTTATTCAAGGTATATTTAACATTTATTAAACATATTTAACATATTAAAGTGCATTTTGATTGTATTCAAGGTATGCTAAACATATATTTGCTCATATTATGGGCATGCTGGATTGAAAAAAATTCATTTTGATTTTGTATGGTTCATTTAGAAATATACCATCTTTGTGATTTAAATTATAGTAGCGAGGTCATATTAATATGATATAATAATTTTACTAAATGAGAATTAATTATTGATAAATTATTATTATCAAATAATCAATTAGATATTATAAAATATGAAATAAATAATTTAATTTAACTATTTATTTATATTTTAATTAATACCAACTAAATAAGTAATAAATTATTATTTCTTAATTACTTCAAAACTTTATGTTGATTAATTAGATATTCAATCATAAATTGATACAATGATAATTCATTATCATGAATCATTCATATTAATTAATTCCAATGACAATGTTTCATCAAAACTGGTTTATGTAAAATGGATATTTTTGTGATTGTCACAAAAAGAGTCGTTCCGGATTATAATTCATCATAAATCAAATTCCATTTCAGAAAAATAAATAAATAAATATTTTTATCTATTTGTTTACCCTTTCAATGTTTTTGTCTATTTGTATTTTGTTGTTTGTCTTACACCCTCTCAATGGTTTTTTTCTTTTGTCTGTTTGTTTCTTGTTTCTATTTTACACCTTTTTAATGTTTTTGTTTGCTTATATCTTGTTGTTTGGTTTCCACCCTTTCAATGTTTTTTTTCTTTTGCATGTTCATATCTTGTTGTGAACTTCTCTAATGAATTGGATTTTCATTGGCATTTTGCCTAACAATTCAAGAATGGAAAATAATATTAATGAAAAGAACAACATATAGTGAAATTTTTTAAAACTTATTTTTTGAAAAGATGAAATTGATTACAACAAAACTAATATGTCCACACAAGATAATTTAATCATTGTCATTGGTAGTGTGAAGCATAGTGGAGCCCAAATTGATTAGTTAACAAATATGCAATAATTGTTATTTAATTTTTATTAACAACTCAATAGTTTTATGAATAAATATATTGTTCAACATTTATCAATGAATATTCTTTTCAATAATTATATTCAATATTAGTAAATATTTAATACTTAGTTACTATGAAATAACTGATTATTCTAAATTTTAAAATGGATAAAGTAAATTTTCTGACTAATTATTCAGATAAATAATTATCTGATTATTCCTTAATTAAAAATTCTGAAATATTTCAATAATCTGATTTAACTAGTTAATCAAGAATTATGGTTAATAGCTACTAAATATTAATTATTTAATATTTATTTTGTTATAAAATATAAAATAATTCATGATTCACAAGTTCAATTGGGTAGTTAATATTAATGATTAATTAAAACTGATTTACTATCTACCAATTAAGTTAATAAGTTAGAAATTTAATCATTTATAGGCAATACTCAGTAATGCCAATTAATTGATAATATATGTTTTTAGATAGTCAATTAATACCTTTTTAAAAATTTAATTACTTGATCACCAACATTTGAAAAGGTTTGTTTTCATAGGCAAAAACAATTGTTTTATTTAAGTAATTGAATACATAGAAATTTATGTTATTTTATAGGTAATAATTAGAAAATAAGAAAATACGTTTTTAAAAAATTAATGATTAATTCATGAATTGATTAATTAATTAGATATTAAATAACTATTTCTTGAAATAATTAATCATTATTTTAAATTATTACTATGAACCAATTGATTGATTATTGGAATCTATCATATAATAATAATCAATTTTACTTCCAAAATTATTAAAATAATTTTAAAATAGTATGTAATAGGTAGTTTTGTAAGTGGGTTGGTGGCTAGGTAGGTAGTTAGTTACTAGTTAATTAATTTGTTTGTTAACTAGTTACTTTGTTTTAACCTATTTAGTTGCATAATTTACAAAACTAAAAACAAACCCAAAGCTCGTGTGAAATTTTTTTTTAATTGCAATTGAATTTGCAATTAAAGTGTAACTAAAAAATTAACCCATATGTTTTGTCTCCTAATGTCACTTTACAAAACCTCTAAAAAAGGCGCCTCTCTCTTTTGATTTCACATTTAAAATCATGTGCCATTTGGGATGAGTTCAAAAAGCTTAAACCTAAATGCAAAACATAACATAAAATAAAAATATTTACATGGTTACTTTTTAACTCACCTACTTTCCTACCTATTCACCTACCTTCCTACTTAGGTAGGTGGGTAAGTAAGCAATTAGCCTACATAAATATGTATCTTGGGTAAATAGGTATTTCATATGGACCTAGTTTTACCAACCTACCTGTGTAAATAAATTTTTATTTTAAATTTTTTTTCCAAAATTCAATCAATATGCCATGTGGCAACTTTTGACTATGCCATGTGTCACAATTTAAATACATCTAAATTGAACAAAATATGGATGGTTGAAATCAATATTTCAAAAAAACAATTAATTTTCATTGAAAATTCTTCCTAATGTCATGTGTCAAATTTTCCTCTGTCCAAATGTCATCATGTAAAATGTTGAATTTGGAGCTATCGTGTTGATATTCCTCATTATATATTATATAAAATCATTTATAAAAACTCCAAGTTGTGCCACTTGGCAAAATCTGATTGGAAAATGTGTTGAAATCTATGGATGGCTAAGACTAACACTTCAATAATTAAAAAAATTTGCCCAAAAAAATATTATGTTGATAAATGGCAACTAGCAATAAGGTTATTTACTAGTTGTAAATGTTATATGTTAGTCAAAGGATGGGAGTGTATATGTTTATTTCATCCATAGAAAATGTACGTGTTGACATCATGTTAAGTCATCATTTGCAACTAAAGGTTCAATGCAACTTCACTTATGCACTAAAGGCATTTTTAGTTGCAAAATTGATTGCAATCATTATTTAGTTGCAAATTGTAGTTGTAATTTGACGTTTTTTAACTAGTGGTTGTGGGTGACTTATGAAAATTACTATTAGTTTCTAAAGTTGTTGTTACAACCTTGTACTTCTCCATGCCAAAGCATTTTTAAATCTCTCCTATGTCCTTAAATTCGTTGAAACTAATATTTCCTTTTTTTTAGTCTCTCATTACTTGGACTTTAGGATGTGAGCTATCCTAAATCCATTTCAAATTCCTACAACAAGTATTTTTTCATTTTTTTTATGGTTATCATCTCCTTGCTGCAATGAAAAGGTGATCCATGTACAAAACCAAGAATATATCAAAAAAGTCTTGTTGATTTAACATTGTGTAGATGATCAAATTTGCTTGGGATTTTTGGAAACCAAAGCTTAGAAGACAACTATCTATTCATTCATTCCAAACTTTCTAGGCTTGCTTCAAACCATAATAGTTTTTTCAATTTACAAACAAATCCCCTATTTTCATCATCTTCCTAGCCTTTTAATTGCACCATATTAAAACTCTACAAAATGGACATGAGGGAAGACTCAAGGTGAGGAAAAAAAGAAATCTACTTTATTGTTCTTGTTCAAAGTACTTATAGTCTTTACAATGAAAAGGTGTAACCTCTTAGAATAGTCATGTCCTTTCAAGTGAATTGATCCAAGAATTCTATGTGTAACCAATCACGAAGATTAAACTATAACCTTAATTTTTCATATTATCTACATTCCCTCTAATTAGGGTTAAACAAATTATGTTTTCCTTCTAACTATACTTCTATGTATTCCAAGAATGTCTTCTTTATTTGTTGCAATGCTAGAAGCAGGAAATATAAGGAGTTGAGTATTATTGTCCTCCATTTCAAACTCAAGGTCTATTACTCCCATCAACTTCATACAATATTCGTGCTTTTCTGTTGGTAAAGCTTTTGTAAGAATGTTTGCAACCATATCTTGGGTGTTGCATTAATATTCAACTTTGATATCTTTTGCTTACACTTGTTCTCTTACAAAATGAACTTGTGCATCACTATGTTTATTCCTTGCATGGAACTTAAGGTTTTCAATGAGAGCTATTACCTTGGTTATTTAAATGAGTAATAATAGGATTTTATTTTTTATATATCCAAGCTTGCAAGTAGTCTTCTTATCCATATTGCTTTTGTTGAAGTTCAAAACAAAGCCATATATTCTAATTTTGTTCATAACAAAGCCGCTACTTTTTGTTTCTTACTTGTCCATCTTACAACTTCGTTAGCAAGGAAGAAAGAGTATATTGTTGTGGATCTCCTAATGTCCACATCTCCTACCCAATCAACATTAAAATAACCTTGTAATATAAAAGTTTTAATGGTCCTATATACTAGCCTCTTGCCCATTGTTCCTTTTAAGTATCTTATTATTCTTTTGGCTGCAAGCCAATGTTTTTCTCCAGGATTTAATAGTATTGAACAACTAAATTGACAACATATGCAATGTGGGGCCTTTGTGCTAGCCATGGCATGCATCAAACTACCAACTACATTTTGGTAAGGTATGTTTACCATCTTTATTTTTTCTTTTTCAATTTGAAGTGAATCTTTTTTATTGAGTTTTAGTTCAACTTCCATTGGCATAATGGTTGAATTATAGGATTGTATATATTTGAAATACATTTTTTTCAATGTATCTTTGTTGATCAATTGATAGGATTCCAAGTTCCTTATCGTAAAGGATCTCCATCTCCAAACAAAAGTGGAAAGATCCTAGGTTTAACATTTCAAACTCCTTTGAAAGAAGCATCTTAGTGTCCTCCATCAAATCAACATTGTTATTTAGGAGTATGTAATCATCAACATTAAAAAAATAATTATTATCATTTTTTTTCTTTCAAATTTTGTGTAAACACTTGAATCTACCTCAATATTATGAAATTGGTTAGAGACCAAAAAATAGTCTAAGCATTGGTACCACTGATGAGGTGATTGTTTTAGACCATACAAGGCCTTTTCTAGCTTGCTACCAACTATGAGTTTCTTTATTCTTGAGGCAGCCCTTCAAGTTTTTCCGTGTAGATTTTTTTGTCAAGTTAGCCATTGAGAAACATTGTTTATACATCCATTTGTTGAATATCCAAGTTATGATATACTACTAGGGCTAACAACACTCTAATTGAAGTGAGTTTTACAACTAGAGAAATGGTTTCTTGATTATCAATGCCTTATTATTGGGTATACCCTTTTGCAACTAATCTTGTTTTGTACTTTACTATTGTACCATTAGCATTGAACTTGACCTTAAAGATCCACTTACAACCAACCACATTCTGATTTGGAGACAAGGTAGTCAAGTTCCATATATGATTTTTTTCCAATTATTTTAATTTTTCACTTATTGCATTCATCCAATGACTAACATTTGCTCCTAACAATCCTTTTTGCATTGTGACTAATTCTCTTGGATTTTTTTTGAATGAGAAATCCTTTAGGTTTCCTTGTAGACGTAGGTCTTCTTTCAATTGTTTCAATTAGCCCTGAAAGTGGTCTTCTTTGTCTTACTTCCCTTCTTGGACTTGTAATAGGTTTTAATGGGGTGTACAACAAGTTTTATGGAACGTGTGTGAAGGTGATTGTTGTTGAATTACTTCATTTTCTCCCTTTACAAAAATACCATTTTGTTCAATTAGAAGTATAAAATCCACTTCAGAACTTTGTGAGCTATTAGGGTTTGATGATCCAAGTGGTGAAACTAGTACTTCTTGACCAAGATTTGGAGTTGGTGTTTGATGCATTATAGGTTGAGAAGCTCCCCTTTTATGAAGAGATCCCAGTGAAGGAGTTTGTTTGAAAAATGATGATTCCAACTAGACCTTTCCTTCTTTAATGAAGTCATTTTTGTCTTCTTCAATTATGATGATTGTCATTTTAGTTGCCATCTCTTGATATGAGAACAAATTTATTTGATTTTGTCATTAACCTAAAGCCTTTGTTTTCTTCATTATACCTTAAAAAGGTGCATTCTTTAGAGTTATAGTCTAGCTTCTTACTATTTTTTCTAGGGATTAAAACAAAAGCAATGCAACCAAACACTCTCAAATGAAACACATTTGGCTTATGCCTTATCCATAATTCATATGGAGACAAATTATCTACTACTTTACTAGGTTGTCTATTTTGAAGGTAAATAGCTATGAGTATTGCCTCCCCCCAAAAAACTCGTGTCAATTTAACATAATGTAGCATGTTTAAAAAAGCTTGCATTAGAGTTTGATTTTTCCACTTAAAAACAATGTTCTATTGTGGTGTGTAGGGTACAAAAAATTGTCTTAAAATGCCATTCAATTGACAAAACTCATTAAAGTCAGTAGATTTGTACACACCTTTGTTGTCATTTTTTAATGTTTGAATTATCTTTCCCATTTTATTTTCAACCATATTTTTGTATGTTTGAAATGTGGAAAAAAATTATGATTTACTTTTTCACAAATAGACCACCATTTATTTGGAGTAATCATCAATGAATGTGATCAATTACTTGAAACCAATGTGGGTTGCTGATTGTATTAGACCACAAATGTCCGAATGTACCAACACAAGAGGTACACTTATTATTGTTGCTCCCTTTAGAAGGAATAATTCCTTATATTGTTTTCTTGCATTACATGATTGGGAAAAATGGGAAGAATTGATCTCAACCAAATCTAATCCAATTGCAATGTTTTTGTGAACCATTGTTTGTAAGTGTCTTTGATTTATATGCCCCAACCTTTCATGCCACAAGTTTGCACTTGAACTTGAGCTTGTAGCATTACTAAAAACCTTATTTGTTTCATTTGATATTCCTAACTTGTACAAGTCATTTTCCAACTTGCAAGTTGCAACCAATTGGCTAAATTTGGAAAGAATGTAGCTATTTCCTCTAAATTTTGTTTTACTAAGAACATTTAAAAAAAAAAAACTAGAACATGCAAAACATCAAACATTTCTCTTACTTGTCCATTTGGAAGAACAATTGAAACAATCCCTTTTTGACGTGCTCCCAAGTCCCTAGTTAGCCCCAAGTTGGGGCTAAGTCACTCAAGTTGTAAAAGTATGGGGGATTCAGGGCACGCTCCTAGCTTCCAACACTAAAGGGGGTGAGAGGGGCGTGCTGAAAGCTCTGGGATTAGACTAAGAAGAGGGACAAGCTTACTTAGTTATTAGTCCTACATCCAAATCCAAACAACAAGTTGGTTAAAACTCATTCTGCACACTTTCAGTGTTGGAACAAGCCATGGGTGACCTTGGACTCACTTGACTCACCACGGCTCGGACTCGGGGGAAGCCACCACTTTCCCCCATATAGTATTTTCTGCAGCTCTCCACCGCACTTGCATCCAAATGGTTCTTTTTCCCGAGACTCCCAAAGTGGAGTCTCGAAAATGTCCCGGTTTGAACTCCCGAGGCTTTGGGCGTTCATAACTTCTCACCCCGAATTCGGATCGGGACGAGGTCTAAACCAAAGTTGTAGCTCTCTTCGAAAACTTTCCAAGGTATGTCACACTTCACCTGCATGCACCAGGATCGGGTTGATTCCTAACTTTTAGTGGTCGGGAGTCAAATTGTCAGTTTGACTCTTGGCCCTTTTTTCACCCATAACTTATGCTGCATATGTCCAAATGATTCATGTGAGGCCATTTTGGACATCTACATTTTGAGACCTTTCCAACGATATAAAGAACACCTCAATGCAAGGTGTTTTGACCCTTGCAATTGCGCTCTGAGTTTTTGGGAGTCCCGGAGGACTCCCAAATCCCATTTTCGGGAATGTGAGTGGCGACCTCACACTTCCTTCAAAGTGGGGTTGCAACACTTTTCCCACTATTTCACGGGCATAATTGTCGCCAAGATACTGTTATGGACCGACTACAAACAAGTGGAGAATTACAAGACAAGACAAGCTTTATTGATCCATCAACTAGTGTTGATCTGCTGAAGGGTTGTTCCCCAGACTATTTCCTTTTATAACCCTGAACCATACTAGTCCCAAAATATCCTAGGCCATGATATTGCCAAAAGTATCCTAAAATATCCTAGGACATGACATTGCCAAAAGTATCCCAAGTATCCCAAAATATCCTAAGCCATGATATTGCCAAAAGTATCCAAAAATATCCTAGGACATGACATTGCCCAAAGTATCCCAAAATATCCTAGGCCATGACATTATCCTCTCCTCAAGCGACATCTTCCATATGGAGTCAGTTTGTTAGGATACCGTTGGTGAAACCGATTCACTAAGTCTTGGGCATGAACTAGGTTTCCATCAGGCTCCCAAGTAGCTTCAGAAGGAGGATAACCTCGCCAAAAGACAAGGTACAGGAGCTTTCCATGAATCTTTTTGGAGTCCAAGACCTCCTGAACTTCAAACTCTTCTTGGCCTTGTATTTCGACTCGAGCTGGAGGTTCTTGATGACGTTCTGGGATCGGGTTTTCATGATAGGGCTCAAGCAAGGAGACATGGAAAACATTGTGGATTTTGAACTGGGGTGGAAGCTCCAACTGGCAAGCCACTAGACTAACCAATTTGGCGATTTTGAAAGGTCTGAAGCGCTTGTAATCCAACTTGGCACATGGGCGAGTGGTAGCAATGTTCTTTCTGAGAAGCCAGACCTTGTCTCCAACCTTGAAGTTTGGATGGTCCTTGCGTCAGCGATCTGCTTGCTTATTTTGCCACTCATGTGTTAGCTTGAGTTCTGCCATAAGGTTCTGTTGAACCTATCCAAGCCTCGTGGCCCTTTCTTCAGCCAAGGGGTTTACGGAGTCTCCAGGAATTTCAAGGATGAACCTGGGATGAAAACCGTAATTAGCAAAGAATGGACTGATCTCAGTCAATGCATGTGTTGTGTTGTTATAAGCAAACTCTGCTTGAGATAGTAGGTCCAGCCAGTCGTCCTGTTGGTAGTTCACAGTGCAGCGAAGGTATTGTTCGAGTGTCTGGTTTGTTCGTTCGGTTTGTCCATCTGTCTCGAGGTGGAAAGCTAAAGATAGCCGAATGTCAACTCCAAGAAGCTCGAATAGACGATGCCAGAACTTGGATGCAAATTGAGGACCTTTGTCGGACACAATTTCCTTGGGGACTCCATGCAGTCGGACGATCCCGTCCAGAATTAACTAAGCTGTCTCTTCTGCCGTGATTGACTTGGAACAAGGGGTGAAATGGGCCATTTTGGTGAGTCGATCG